>Ga0335081_10000115_pt1 | contig 159007 bp, 129 predicted proteins | sample Lox_Sample_35_FD_206713 | JGI IMG/M metagenome (GOLD analysis project Ga0335081, IMG submission 206713) | Soil microbial communities from Loxahatchee National Wildlife Refuge, Florida, United States - Lox_Sample_3.5 | ecosystem: Environmental > Terrestrial > Soil > Wetlands | place: USA... | reverse complement strand
TTGGGCCAAGCCACGGTACCGAGCGGGCTGAGCGGGGTGGTGGCCATTGCCGCAGGAGGCTATCACAGTCTGGCGCTCAAATCCGATGGCACGGTCGTGGCGTGGGGATACAACTACTACGGCGAAGCCACGGTACCGAGCGGGCTGAGCGGGGTGGTGGCCATTGCCGCAGCAGGCGGCCACAATCTGGCGCTGAAATCCGATGGCACGGTCGTCGCGTGGGGAAACAACAACTATGGCGAAGCCACGATACCGAGCGGGCTGAGCGGGGTGGTGGCCATTGCCGCAGGATTCTATCACAGTCTGGCGCTCAAATCCGATGGCACGGTCGTCGAGTGGGGAGACAGCTACTATGGCCAAACTTGGACGGTACCGAGCGGGCTGAGCGGCGTGGTGGCCATTGCCGCAGGATACTATCACAGTCTGGCGCTGAAATCCGATGGCACGGTCGTCGCGTGGGGAGACAACGACTTCGGCGAAGCCACGGTGCCCAGCGGGCTGAGCGGGGTGGTGGCCATTGCCGCAGGAGGCTATCACAGTCTGGCGCTCAAATCCGATGGCACGGTCGTGGCGTGGGGAGACAACAACTATGGCCAAGCCACGATACCGAGCGGGCTGAGCGGGGTGGTGGCCATTGCCGCAGGAGGCTATCACAGTCTGGCGCTCAAATCCGATGGCACGGTCGTGGCGTGGGGAGACAACTACTACGGCGAAGCCACGGTGCCCAGCGGGCTGAGCGGGGTGGTGGCCATTGCCGCAGGATTCTATCACAGTCTGGCGCTCAAATCCGATGGCACGGTCATGGCGTGGGGAAACAACGACTACGGCCAAGCCACGGTGCCCAGCGGGCTGAGCGGGGTGGTGGCCATTGCCGCAGGAGTCTATCACAGTCTGGCGCTGAAATCCGATGGCACGGTCGTGGCGTGGGGATACAACTACTACGGCGAAGCCACGGTGCCCAGCGGGCTGAGCGGGGCGGTGGCCATCGCCGCAGGATACAAATACAGTCTAGCGATTGTGGCCGCGAGTGCGCCGAATGTGTTGCAGGGTCGCATCACGGATTCCGACGGATCCGGCATCGACGGAGCAACTATTTCAGCGACAAACGATCAGACCGTAGCGCAAGTGACGTCGGATGCGAATGGCGATTACGGGTTCCCGTCGCTCACTTCCGGTGCGTATCTGCTAATCGTAACCGCATCGGGTTATGCCGATGCGGCGCGGGCGTTTACCTTCAATGGAAATACCAGCGTCCAAAATTTTCAACTAACCGCCTTGCCAGTCGCACCAGACACGCAACAGACGACACGGCAGGTGCCGCCGGCCTTCTTGCAGCCGCCACCCGGCCCGATGGGGAGTACGCTGAAGGTCTTCGACGGCACCCAGTTCGTGCCCATCACAGTGCTGAACACCCCGTCAGCCGATGTGATGACGATCGTGCTAACGCATGGGTGGACGCGTGATCCCAATTGCACGCTCAATTCCGGTATCAATGGGTGGCCGACAACGCTGGCAACGGCGATGCGCGCGAAGGGGATCACGCCGGATATCGCAAATATCGTTGGCTGGGACTGGCACGACGGGGCGAAGTTCGACGGCTCATACGGATGTCATGCGCCACCCGCAGAACACGCGCCATCACAGGGAGTAGCATTGGGGCAGTGGTTGCAAGATGTGCTTGGTGCGGATTATTCAATGCCGACGCACTTCATCGGCCATAGTCTGGGCACGCTGGTAAACGCGGCGGCGATCAATTACTTACATAGAGACCGGCCTGCAACAATTCGGCAGGAAATAGCCTCAATTGCGTGGATCGGATCCATCCACGTCACATTATTTGATCACGCCGAAACTGCTGATTCTATTTCACAACAGCAGTGGCCGATGCCGGTCAGTTCAACTTGGGCGGACAATTACGTATCGCTTGTCGGTTATCATCAGTCAGCTGCAGTAAACGTTAACCTGCAAAAGGGCATTTTCATTGACGGGCCGTTTAATGCTCATAGTTACCCGATGGAGTGGTACACGATGTCCATCACAAATCCTACGGACGTTGCTAACCCCCTCGGCTTTCGACAAAGCTATGAATATCGGACGCTCATCGGTTATCCTAACCCACCGTTACTGCCGCCCTCTACTATTCCAGTCAATAGCAACTATCAGCAATCACCATGGAATAACGACCAACTGGCTCTAGAGGCATCGGCCGCGGCAGTCAATGTTCCCTTCGGCATTCTGCCGGATGCGGTAGTGCAAAAAGCGTACGTAAACGCCATTCAGATCAAGAACAGCGTCTCGGCACAGGTTGAAGCCAGTGCTATGGCGGCCGAACAAGCAATCGAGCAAGGCTATAACTATGTCGTTAACATTGCAGGGCAAGATGAACAAGCGTTGGTGAATCTCTTCAACACGCCGGTGCTTCAGTTGAACCTGAGCACCGGCCCGGTGCCTGCAGGTCAGCAGGTGCACGGCAATGCACTTCAAACATTGGACGTGGGCGGAGGTTCGACGAATGGTCCTGCGATGGCGTGGGTGCCGGTGCAAATCCCTTCCAACGCCACGTCGATGGCGTTCGACTTTATCATTGCCGGTGATCCGGTTGACGACTTTCTGGTTTTTGGAATTGAAACAAACAATCTGTACTCGCTGGAAGCGAAATACATCCCCACAAACTCCGTCTCAGGAAGCCGGTTGATCGATGTGTCGGCATGGGCAGGCACGTCCAACGAGGTGTTCTTTGGGTTGATGGGCGGAACTTCAACCAATGCCACCTTGCAGATTGACAACATTCGATTCTACAGTCTTCAGTCGAATCTTGTTGATTCCGTTGGTGATGGGATTCCGGATTCTTGGCGTGCGCAATACTTCCCGAATGTTGATCCGACAGGAGCGACCACCAACAATATCTCCTGCGCAACCTGTGACCCGGACGGCGATGGTCTGAACAATCTCGCAGAGCTTCTCGCAGGTACAGTCCCGACAAACCCGGCGAGCGCCTTCCGCATCATCACCGTGGATGAGATTGGGGAGGAGATCCGAGTCAGCTTCACTTCTGTCGGCAGTAAGTACTACTGCCTCGACCGCTGCGACTATCTCGGCGGGACGTGGTCAACGATCGTGGATAACATTCCCGGCAATGATGGTGCCCAACAGGCAACGGACATGTGGGGAGCCAACCGTGGGGGCGCCTTCTACCGAGTACGATTGAATGAATCCCCCAATCCCACGTTGGTCGATAGCGACGGCGACGGTATCCCCGATGCTTGGATGATGCAGTATTTCGATCACCCAACCGGGCAAGCGGGAGATAAATCTCGCCCCGGAGATGACGCCGACGGCGACGGCGTTTCCAATCTGAAGGAGTATCTCGCAGGCACCGATCCGACAAATTCCGCAAGCGCATTCCGAATCCTCTCTCTTGCGCAGGAGAGCAACAACATACGGGTTACCTGGTTCACGGCGGGCGGTCATACGAATGCCGTACAATCGGCGTCGGGTCTCGGCGGCATTTACTCGGATATGATTCCGAGCATCGTCGTAACCGGCGGCAGCGCCATAACCACCAACTATCTCGACGTTGGTGGTGCCACGAATCGACCCGCGCGCTTCTACCGCATCCGGCTGGTGCCATAAAGGCGGCGGTCGGCTGTCGGCTTTCGGCTATCAGCCTTCAGCGACTTCGTGAACTTCGTGGTGAGTGAACGGCGCAAGCCGATTGCACCACCGAGAACACGAAGCACACTAAGCACCGTCGTCCTCCCTCCAAAGGCGGGCAAGCTTCGCGGTTGACACTCTTCACCGGTCTCCGCGGAGAAAATTGTCCGACGAGCGGACACTCTTGACCGATAGTCGGACCATTTTGGCTGGCGGATTACGCGAGGCGGGCGCTAGCTCGGCCGTTGGAAAAAATACCGCGAGTTTGAGGACAAGCTCACTCCGCTCTCGAAAGGATCAGCATTGGCTCGGAGCGCTGGTCCATTGCGGCGGGATGCTCGTAGTCGGGTCCGGCATCGTCCGGATCGCATCGCGCGAGGTCATCGTTCAGTTCGGAATGATCTGCCGCACTCCGAGCCGAATCGTCTCTGTCTCCGCAACGGTCTTCCCTCATGGTTTTCAGACGGAACATCACGGACTCGTGGTTGAAGTTCGTAAGCTTCTGCTTGTCCCGAAGCACGTCCCGATTGGTTGAGTGGTAACTTCCTATCACCCAGGTAGTTGTGAATCGATGAACATTGCACGGTTTTGATCGAAGTTCGCGAACTTCTGATTGTCCGTCGCGAACTCGTGGCTAGAATTCGCGAACTCGTGGTTGAAGTTCACGAACTCTTGGTTGTCCCGCGCAAACTTCTGACTGTCCGTTGAGAGCTTTTGCTTGTGCGTCACGCCTGTGTGGTCATCCCTCGCGTCGGGAAAGCCGTAGCCTGGGTCGTGGACGTTTGAGACGTGAATCTCCCGTGGTCACGCCATTGCCCTCGATGCGAGCCGACGATCTGCGCTGGCGGCCGAGAGACTGCGCACGAGCAAGAGAAAAGTGTTCTCAGCCTGCCGCAGCGTGGCGTTGTCAGGGTTGGCATGAGCGGTGCGTAGGGCTCGCAGCGGTTCAAGTACAAGCAGTACCTCAACCAGAAAGGAGGATAAGACTATGGCCACGAAATATCGCAACGCAGCCGAGAAGGTTGGGTTGATCGCCGACGCGTGGGAGTCGTTGGCCCCCGACGCGACGTTTGGAGGGATGACGTTGGCCCAGTTCAGGAACCGGGTCAAACCCTCGTTGGACTTGCGTGAGGAGTTGGCCACGATCGATTCCCAGCGCATCGCCAAAGTGGAAGAGCGCGACGATGCGGATCGGGTATCGCTGGACGCCGCACAGTTGGTCATCAACTCTGTGAAAGGCGATCCGGCCTACGGCCCGGATCATCCGTTGCTGCAATCCATGGGCTACGTTCGCAAGAGCGCGCGCTGGTCGGGATTGACCAGAAGGTCCAATGGGAATGGAGTCAGAACGGAAGAAGAACCGGCGGCATCACCCGCCGCGTAGATCAGAAGAGCGGAGCACTACGAAGGACGGGGTCACGTTCGCCCCGGCCTTTTTTGTTTTGGATTCACGAATCGAAGGTTGCTCCAGTCGGCCGGGTTGTCTGTGCTAATGGCGTGAGCGTGGACGAAATCAAGAAGGCGATTGAGAATCTGTCCCTCGAAGAACGCCTGGGCTTGATGCAGTGGTTGAACCAATCGGCCGACGACGCATGGGATTTGCAGATGAAACGCGATGCGGCCGCCGGCAAGTTCGACACGGTGATCAAGGAAGGGGACGTTGACTATCGGGAAGGTCGCACGACCGAGTTCCCGTGAAGTCCCGCGCCACCCGCCACTTTTAGGCACGGCTGGCTGACTCCCGCCGTGCGGTTCGGTCCTTCCGTTTCTTCTGTAGCTGAAGCGTGAGCTTCGGTCCTCGCTGCGGCAGCCTTCGATTTTTCTTTGCCCTGCTGAGCTTGCCTGCTCTGCCTGCGGTGCCTGCCCTGAGCCTGTCGAAGGGAGCGCAATCGAACCGAGCCTGCCGAACGGGCCGAAGCATCCGATCACCACGACCTTGGTGACGCAACGCCCAATTTATGACATGTGAGACGTGACCCCGGAATTCGATCATTTCCTCGGGAATCCGCTCGAACGTGCGCTTTCCGCTAGCGTGCTTTTGAAACGGCTATCTTGTTCGAAATTCTCGGAGCCGTGTGCATCCAACGAGGCGGTTCAGTGTCTTCAATGTGAACACCTTTCCGCGAGTTGCCAGAATCATCTTCTTCATGTCCTCACGCCGCACCCCGAAGCCCCTTCCGGCTATGCACGCAACGACTTCGTACTTACGCTGACCGGGCGGCTGACCAGCCATACTCAGTTCTCCGAGATGTTGAATGCGCGTCACCTTGTCTCTCGCTGTACCGTCGTCTTCCGTAAGCTTGGCTTCCAGAATGATCTTCGGACTGAATTCGCTGGGCACGATGAAATCGGGAGCTTGGTCGAAATTGGGTATGCGCTCGGCTCTCTTTGTCTTACGGTAGCTGATACCGGCCTTTGCGAGCACGTCCTCAACTGCGGACTCGAGTGCATCGCCAACAATCTCGCTCACGGAATCACGATGTCCCGCAAAGGGTCTGCCAAGGAACCGCTCGTACAGTAACATTGCATAGGGGACTCCCAACGATGCGATGCTTTGGACACTCTGCAGCCCTTTAGCTGTATCGGCTTTGTCTAACCGATGGATTTTGTTCTCGTTAACGGGTGCCGCGCCTTCCAGCAGTATTAGGCAGGCGGTTTTGATCATTGCTTCAAGTCTTGGTCTGGTGGTCGAAGTCAAAGAAAGCGGCCTTGAGGCTGCCATGCGTATCTCGCGGTCCAATGCACGAGCGAAGCCTTGTGTCACCTCTACACCCGTACGTCGCGAGGCAACGTAAGCCCATTCCGGCGGTGTGAATCCAAGCATAGTGCGCAGGACCACAATCGAAATGGGCTGGGTCTGTGCCACGGGCAAAACGGTTTCTTCCGTGACTTTCGTGAAACTCACGGTCGCCTGCTTGAGTGCCTCGTAGCCGGCCTCGAAGACCGGATAGTCGACAAATCCCGGCCCTTTGGGAAGCACCAAGAACTCAGATTCAAGGCTGGCAAAAACCGCGTCCACATATTGGTCTGGGTTGGCTTGGATCGTCTCATAATCAACCTCAAAAGGGTATTTCATCTTTGTCTCCAAGATAGGCGCCTCGCGATTCTCGAACAGCAGCGTATTCCAGTTCGCGATGGGGTTTCTTTAATCGGGTCAACGCATCCAAGACAGCCGAGAACCCGCCGAACTGCTCGATGTAACGAGCGATCAAAGCCAAGCGCTCTGACACCTGGCGGCTTTTGTCCCATGACTGGCGTAGGTGCCACACGGCGAGTCTGGCTAGATGCCCAAAAATGACACAGCGGATGTCTCCCTGCGTGGCCTTCACACCGGCAGTCTCCAAATTCGCTACGTCTTCTTGGACCAAGACGGCGAGAGCGTGAGCGGAATCGACAATCAACCTTCTGGGAATGAAACCTGTTGATCGGCAAACAAAAACGGTGTCGATAATCGATGATCCAGTGCCACTGATATGAATCGACGCCCCCATTTCCGCGGGACAGACAAGTGTGGCTGAACACACTAGGCCAGAATCGAGAATCGCTACAGCGACAGGCAAGTATGCTTCGACTCGGTTGTGATGATACGTAAACGCGAAGGGCGCACCTTTCTTGAGATGGTCCGTCATCTTTCGAAAGACTCCTGAAAGGCCTTCCGTGAAGCAGTCCAAGCCTCGTCGCATGTTTGTGTTAGCAGTAAGTTCGTCGGGTCTTCGCGTTGACGGTTTGTCGAAACCCGGTGTGGCTTCACCTACCAGTTTCCTGAGCCACACGTAGCAGAAATCCATCAACTCGGCGTACTGAACGTTGCCAAAATACGGGGGATCCGTAAGAACCGCATCCAACTTTCCCTTAAGAAAACCCTCGGCAGAAGCGCTCTGGCACCGAAGCTCCACTTTCCGTTCGCGCTGGGTACCGCGACTATTGTGATGGTCCCCGATCCATTCACCGTCCACGGGAACTATGATCTTACGGCCATGTTGGTGACGAATTTCGAAGGGATTGTCGCAATACGTCTTAGCCTTGGCGTATTTTTCTATCGTGTTGCTCCACCCACCACTCCCGACACTGCCGCCTCGGTGCCCATTGGGAATCCCCAAGAGATTCGACTCGCACTGAATCAGTCCTACTGGGAAGCCATGCACAGAGAAGACATCCAAGGACTTAAGCGCCATAGTGTCATACCGACATAACATGTTTTGGTACCGGAGAAGATCAGACAGATTTGTCGCCAATGCCTGCCGAATCCTGCGGTCGGCCTGTCTTGCGATAAACCGGCAACTCAGCTCCAAGCCTAGAAGTTGACGCGCATTAAACATTTCAGAATACCGTGTGTAACCCCAGCGATGGAGACGGTCGGTTTCGTCACCACGAGGGATTGTATCGGTTGGGGCAAACAACGGTCGCGCCTTCTTCCACGCGGCTTCCGACTCGTCAACGTGCCGCAAGTCATCAGCATCGGGTTTCTTGAAGAACCGTCCATCATGTCCAGCCCGGCAACCTGTACAGACATACTCGATGGCAAAAAGCCGGTGCCGCGGAGGGCCCGCCTTCGGATTAGGGTAAGTGTTTACCACGTCGCAATGCGGGCACTTGCAGCGATTCCCTTGAGCTGAACCAGTCAGTAGCAATGGCTCACCACAGTCGGCGCAGGAACCCAACCGCTGACGGCTAGCTGTCTCGTTGAGATTACCGCAGTGCGAGCACACGATCACGTTGCGCGGGTGCCGAACGTCTTGCGCCAACAGGTATCCTGGAAACAGATCGATTCCTTCTGCGCACGACTCGCATGTAAGGATCTTGACCCATAGAAAATACTTCACGTGCGCCTCTACGGAGCCGCATATCGAGCATCGGGTGCGATAAAGGTGTCCGACTTCTCTTGCGAGAGCAGTTCTGAGTCTTTCCGCAGCAGCCCGGTAACCGCCAATGTCCAAGTGGTCGATCACCTCATGCACGATCCAGTATGCCATCGGGTTGATATCGCAACCGAAGACGTCACATCCAAGGCGATTCGCTTCTATGAGTGGCGTCCCACCCCCCATGAAGGGATCTGCGATACGAATGCCCTGCAGATTGTGACCTTGGTAAAACGCATCCCGAAGTGGGTCAGGGCAGAACTCGGAGAGTATTAGCGCGCGAAATAACGTCCCCGGTCTCCGAGCGAACCACTTATGCACTGCAATAACAGGTCGATAATTCTGCTGGATCTGCTTCTCTCGCAGTGCCAAATTCGCGACAAAACTGGTGTCAAAATCACGTTCAATCATGCAAAAGTTTCACCCACCATCCGTACGTGGCAGAATACCGTTTGCCCACGCAGATTCAACTGCCAATAGTTGAAAACTCTTGGCCTCCTCGGAACTCGTCACCACACCCCTTTCTTCCGATTGTGATGGGAAGAGAGACGGGTCAGAACATGAGTGTCACATAAGCCACTCGTTTGTCTGAAGTTCATTGGGACCTAGTCCGACGCTCCGCTTCTCCATCGGTCGCGTTGGCATTAGACTTGGTGGCTTCAGGGTCAGCTCCGTCTTCTGGTTTCTGGTGTCATCGTTAACTCGCAATTGTGTCAGGCGATGCCAACGGACGGGATTGGCGGGAACGGCTCATTCGCAAACTCGCTTCGGATGGTCTTGTAGCGTGGAGGGAGAGGAGAGTCAAGGGTAGACGGCAGCTATCAGTCTTCAGCTAGGAAGGGGGCTATCAGCTTTCAGCGGTCGGTGGCGGAAGGAACCCGTGGTGAGATTCTGCGCGAGCGGCAGGCGGAGCAACGGCGCATTCATTGGCAGATCCCCGGAGCCGTCTGGTCGATGGATCCCACCGAGTTGACGTTGCCGTGTGATGATCAGTGCCGGAAACTGCGCCTGCTGCCGGTGATGGACTTGGCATCACGGTACAAGTTCGCGCCGTGGGCGGGAGAACATCTCACGGGAGAACAAGTCGCCGCGCACCTCGACGAGTTGTTCCGCCGGCATGGTCCGCCCTTGGTCCTGAAGCGCGACAATGGCAGCAATCTCAATGACGAAGCGGTCAATGAACTGCTGAGCCGGTGGCTGGTGATTCCGTTGAACTCGCCGCCCCATTACCCGCCTTACAACGGCGGCATGGAACGCGCCCAACGGGAACTCAAAACTGCCCTGCGTCCGCAGTTGCTGGCCAACCCCAGTCACCACCCGGCAGGACTGGCCCGGCTCACCGTGCTGAACTCAATCACCGGCCCCGCCGCTGTCGGCGGCGCCACACCGCTTGCGAACAATTCGCAGGTGCCAAATACAACCTCCGCGGCTATACTCACCGCCGCCGAAAGGAGTTCTTTGAACAGATTGGCGAACTGGCCATGACGCTCATGCTGGAACAGCCCGTTCGCACCCAAGGTTGCACCGACGCCGCCTGGCGTCGGGCAGTGGAAACCTGGTTACAACAACACGAGATCATCACGATCTCCGAACCCAAAAGTGTTACCCAGTTTCCATGAATCTCGGTCTTACAAATTGGTTGGCCCTACACAAATTAGGACACTACCGAGGAATCATGCGGCTGGCTGCCAAGGCGCACGTCGTTGTGTTTCGAGGACGCCAACGGTTCGTGATTTCTTGAGCAGAGCCGCGACGCAATTGTCCAAACGAGGGTATCGCATGAATACGTTCCTGGTTTACGTTGGCGACGACAACTTCTGCCGGGTGCTTCCGGAGGAATTGGACCGGTCAAGGTCTGACGATGGGCGGGTCAAAGTGATGGCGTTTCCGCCCCTGGGCATCCAGACGCTCGCGCCGGTGCTGCGCCAACGGGGACATCGTGTGCGGATGTTTGACACGTGCCACCCGCAGATGAAGGCGGAGCACATCGCCCGGGTGGTTGCCCAAGAGCCACCCGACGTGATTGCGCTCTCGTTTCTATCGACGACCACCTACCCGGCTGCCAAACGCATGGCCCGGCGATTCAAGGCGGAGGCCCCGAAGATCCCGATCATCGTGGGCGGACCATTTGCCACATTGAATGCGGATCGCATTCTCGGGGACTGCCCGGACATCGACTGCGTGGGCGTCGGCGAGGGCGAAGAGTTGCTGCCGGATTACCTGGACCACCTCGATCATCCGGGTTCTGTGGCGGGTCTGGTCTGGCGTGAGGGAGAAAGAATCGTCCGGAACGCCCCGCGTCCACTCCTCGACGACCTGGACCGGTTTCCGTATCCCGACCGGACCAGTCTGCCGATCGATTATATCGAGTCCCTGCCGCTGGATGTCCCGGCGGTGCTTTCGTTGGATAAGTTCTGCACGGTGCAAACGTCGCGCGGCTGCCCGTACTCCTGCATCTACTGCGATATCCCGGCCCTCGGGCGGGGGCGGTGGCGGAGCCGTTCGCCGGAGCACGTCCTGAGAGAACTACAGGCACTGAACGATGTGGGCTATCGCTCGATTTACCTGACCGATGACCATTTTCTCATCAACCGCCAGCGCATTGAAAAAATCTGCCGTGGCATCATCCAACGCAAGCTGGAGTTTCATTGGGGCTGCGAAGGCCGGGTGGATTCGGTCGGAATCGAGGAGTTGCCGGTCCTGCGCGAGGCCGGTTGCAATTTCCTGGCGTTTGGCGTGGAAGCCGGCACGCAGAAAGTGCTGGACCGGCTCAGGAAGAAGCAGACTCCCGCCCAGGTCGAGCACGCGGTCAGGGAAGCGAAACGCCAGGGGATCGAAAGGGTCCATGGATTCTTCGTCGTCGGCTCGCCCGACGAAACCGAGGAGGATATTGTTGAGAGCTTCCGGTTTGCCGCCCGGTTGAAGCTGGACACTTTTTGTTTCAATCGGTTGTGCGCCTACCGCGGGACGCCGCTCTGGCAGGAGTACGTGGCGCGCGGGATCATTGACGACGAGCGGGATTGGCACAAGTGGTTCAAGTGCTCGGATATCGATCCCTCCGTTCTGCCCAGTCCGGTGGTGAACCAACTGCGGGCGAAAGGATATGGTTTGCTGTTCCTCCACCGGATCTTCAAGCGTCCGATCCGAACCTGGAAGCTGCTGCGCACCTTCGGCCGCCATATGAAGACGTCCGACATCCTCAAATTGCTCTACAGTCCCTTTCACCGACGGACGTTGACGCGGAAGCCCGACCTCCCGGCCCGGATGATGGATGCGGGACTCGATGCGCCGGACCGTCGAGCGGCTTCCGCCCCGGGCTGGGCGAAGTGCCGGGTCGGAAATGAAACGATGAACCCGCAAAATGCATCGTGTCCGGCTGGGGAGCCCGCGCCTGACATGGCGCAGAAGTTGAAAACGAGAGGTTAGAAGCCATCTCATAAATGCCGTAGGAGGATAACAACTGCTCCGAGTTGGAGCAGAGCTTGGAAGTTCTCGCAGGGATACCCTTGGCTCTTAAAGAAGTTGTGTGCCCACGTCAAGCAACGGCGTCGGCGGTCACAAGCCGCCGCTACAGCAAATTCGCGTTGATTCGCGGTGAAGAATAGCCGGTCCCGCTCCGCAGCGGCGCGCGCCCGGCGGTCGCGCCCTACCAACGGCAGAGGCATCGACGCTTCCCTCCGCGTTCGCCAACGGTTGACTCGATATTCAAAACTTGGCATCTTGGGTGGCATGAAAGTCGCCACGCTCCAACAAGCCAAGTCCCGGTTGGAGGAGCTTGTCGCCCGCGCTGAACAGGGGGAAACGATCATCATCAAGCGCAACGGCAAGGCTGCGGTCCGCTTGACAGCCGTCACCGAACCGGAGTTGGAACTCAGTGCCGCGGAAGCACGCAAGCTCAACGCGTGGGCCGATGCCGAACGCGCCGCGGGCCGCACCAAGGTTTTCGAATCACCCGCCGAATACGTGGCGCATGCACGCGCCAAGCGCGCACGCAAGGGCAAGTCTCGGTGAAAATCGAGACCACGCGACGCTACGACCGGAAGTTTGCGTCGCTACCAGCATCCATACAAAGCCAGGTTCTTGAAGCCATCGCGTCGTTGGTTGCGGCTTTCGGAAGCCCCCACGCTCACTTGGGACTGCGTAAACTTGCGGGCCGTCTCTACGAGTTCCGGGTCGGGCTCCATTTGCGGATCGTCTTCCGCCACGACCGCGACACGCTCTATCTCTTGCTCATCGGCACGCACGACGAAGTGAAGCGAGCGGTCCGGTCGCTGTAATTGCGTCGCGCTACCCGGTGGAAACCGGTCGGAGTCATCTGCCTTCGTGGAAAGCCTCGGCGGACAAGGGGTCAGGAGGAAGGAAGCCATCGGCTCTCAGCAATCAGCGGTCGGCCAGGGAAGGGGTAGCCGTCAGCTTTCAGCCATCAGCAGTCAGCAAGGGGAGAGGCGGCTATCAGCTTTCAGCTATCGGCGGTCAGCGGTCAGCGAGAGAGGCGGCTGTCAGCTATCAGCAATCAGCGGTCAGCGGGGGGGCTGAATTCAGAATTCAGGAGCCAGAATTCAGAAGACGCAAGCCAGAATTCAGGAGCCGAGCGGCATGAGCAAACGTTTCCTGTGCAGTCAACGATAAAGGGCGTGCGTCCCGATGTCCACGGTCCAGACCGTATCGGCTTCGACGTAAAAGACAACTCGCAGATTGCCTTCGATCACTGCCGAATAAATCGTTTTCTTGTAACGTGCCGATAGCGAATGGATTTTGTGCGGATGCAAGCGCGGCGGACGGATTCCTTTTGTGGGTCGGAAAGACTGTAGAAGTTCTGCCAGAAAGTTTCGGTGGCCTTGTAGTTCACCGTCGCCGGGGCGGACGCTTGTTCAGCGCCGTCTCCATGTCCACGACGCGACCGGCGTCGACGTCAGCCATGCCCTGCTTGAACGACTCGGGAATCTCGCCCTCCTCAAGCTGACGAACGAACTCAATGACTTGGGCGCGTTGTTCTTTCGGCAACGCCTGAATGCCCTTGATAATCTCCGTCACGCTCACGTGAGAACTCTGGCATGGCCAAGGGACGGCGTCAACACTCGGATAAGACGGCTGAAGGGGCGCCATCCGCTTTCAGCTATCGACGGTCAGCAACTTCGTACTCTTCGTGAACTTCGTGGTGAGAAATGGCGTCGGCCAATCGCACCACCGAGAACACGAAGCTCGCGAAGTCCTTCGTAATGAAGAAGAACGGCGCGGACGGAGCCGCGCCCTACCAACGACGAGGCGAGCGCAGAGCGGCGCGCCCGGCGGCCTGCTCGCGAGTCGTGTTCGGAGTCGCGGTGTTATGGCACCAGGCGGATTCGGTAGTAGCGGGACGGGCTGTTGGTGGCGCCGCCCACATCGAGATAGTTGGCCGTCACGTCTCCGCCAACAGGGATGATGATGTGCGGCGGCGAGCTGATGTCCGCAAAGTTGTTGCTGTAATTGCCATCGGTATCGCCCGACGCTGCCTGCACGGCGTTGGTACGCACCCCGGCTGTTGACCAGGTGATGAGGACGTTGTTGTTGCTGTCCGCCACCACCGAGGTGATCCGGAATACCGAAGACGGGTTCGTCGGATCGAGCCCGGCCAGGAACTGGTCCGTGTTGCTCATCCCCTTGCCGAACGGATCCGCATCTGGTGCCGCCCGCGGGCAGTTGGTGCAGTTGAAATACGCGAACTGCCAGGTCTGGAATGGCGTTAGAGGCGGCGGAGGCACCGTCAACGCGCTGGTATAGAGTTGCTGAATTTGCGTCGGCGTCAACGAGTGGTTGTAGATGGCGATTTCGTCGATCACACCTCGAAACAAGCGCGAGCCTGACGACGGATCGTAACCGATGAGCAGGGACGAGTCGAAGGCCTGACTTGGCTCACTGGCCGTGTCCGTGAAAGAATTCAAGACGCCGTCGGTTCCCATGTAAATTGTTCCGTTCGTCGGCGTCACCACCAACGCAACGAAGGACCATTGGCCGGTCGGCACGGCCAAGCCGGTACTCTGGTCCCAACGAGAGTTATTCCAGGTGTAGCGCAGTTCGTTGGCGATTGACCCGGGACCGAAGTTCAAACCCACGCAGGTGCTTCCGCCACGGCAAAACGCGATGCCGGTCCAGCCAGCTTGAGCCCCCGTTGGATTGATCCAGCCGGTGATGGTCACCGTGTTCGTGTTGAGGTTCAGAGTTGGCATGGTCAGATAAGAACCCGTGGTGTAATTCAACTGCATCGCCGTGTTGCTGCTCTCGAACCCCGGAAAGGACGGGTTCCGTGGCCCACTGACGCCGGGCGTGACGCTGGCGCTGATGGTTCCGTTGTGGGAACCGAAGAAGTCCACGGCGACGGTCGCCCCATTGGTTTCATTCAACCGCCAGTAGGCAATCGGGCTGGCATTTGTCACGGCCTGCCAGTAGCTGCCTGAGGGCGGTGGCGGGTTGGTCACCACGATGCAATCGATACAGGTGTTGGTGCTGACGCCCCCAGGACCACTCGCAACCAAGGTGACCGGGTACGTTCCCGCTGAGTAGGTGTGTGACACCGCGACCGCCAGAGTGTTGGTAGTCGCCGTGTCGCCGAAGTCCCAAAGACAATTGGTGATGATGCCAACGGACGTATTGGTGAAAGTTACCGTTAACGGCGCGGGGCCGTCGGTCGGGCTGGCGGTGAAACTGGCGATGGGCGGCTGATTTGTGTCCGCCGTCACCAACAGATCGTAGAACGCCAGGGCAAAATCCTGGCCGTAATGGTCGTAGGTGCTCTGCTGCGCTCCAGCCAAAGTTCCCATCTCGACCGTGGTCGTGTACACGGCATTCAGCCCTTGCGTTGAAGCGGCCCAGCCATACGCGAACGAGGAAACGTCATAGGGATAGAGCGTCATCGTGATGCTGGAATCGCGCGCGACCAGGAGATTGGCATACGGCGAACTGAACATCGGATCCGTCGCCAGAGGTTGGACCTCATCCGGCTGCCATTCTGAGTGGAAGTCGAAGAAGTAATCAACCGCGCCGCCAGTGTCAGCCTTCATGGCATTCTCGATAATAGTGATCTCGGTGAATCCGGCCGGGTTGTTCCAGTAGCGGTTGTGATTCTTCGTGGGATTCTGAGGTGTGCTGATGTAATAGCCGGCCGCCCGACCTTCGGGATCCACCTGCGGATAGACATAGAAGTCGGCCACCCGGCGAAGCTGCTGCATGCGCGGATCGTCGCTGACCAGGAAATTCACGAGGCCTTGCACGGTCATGGTGCCGGGTGGTTCACCACTGTGATTGCCGGACATGATCACGATTTTGGTCTTGGGGCCGGTGACGCTGGAATCAGTCACCTCAAAGCCGTAAAGATTCTGCGCTGCCACCGTGCGTCCCAGGTCATCCGTGTAACCGCCGCCGGCTGTGCCGAGCGTGCGGCCAACGACCAGGTTCGTGTCGGCGCTTCTGGTCGGCAGCACAGAGGGGTTGTTCTTGATCGAATTGATCAGCGCGTCAGTCTTGGATGGGCCATAGGGAATGGCCGTGGCGACATAGACCTTGTCGCTGCTGAATGGTATGCTGTTGGAGAAGCTGAAGACTCCGTTGGTGGCGGTGCCGCTGGTGAAGAACTGCCAATTCACCTGGTCGTAACTGTAAACCCAGCGAGTGTTGTTATCGAACGGGATGGAGTTGCCCACCGTGCTCGCGTGGAACGTCGGCGTCTTGTTCGCCAAGCCGGTCGCGCTGAAATACATCCACCACCAGCCCAACGGATCGGCGCCGTTATAACGCGGCACCAACGTGAATGATGGACTACTGGAGTCGGGGTTACTCACAGTGGTGTTGGTGATGTCCAAAGAGCCGCACTCGAAATCCTGATCGAGAGGCTTCTGGGCAAGGTCGAACGCAGCCAACGCGTCGATGCGACCCCAGCCGTAGGTATTGTTGGGAACGTTGGTGCTGGCAAGGCCGCCGCAACCTTCGGTGGTTGTGAGCGGGACAGCAGAGCGCTCGATGAGGCGTTCGATGGCGTCCACCTGTCCTCTGAGTTCAGGATAAGCGGACAACAACAAGGCGACCAAGCCGGCCACGTGGGGGCCGGAGTTGCTGGTTTGGCCGTAGACGGAGTAGGTGCTGGGCGGTTTGCTCGACCGGATCGCATAGCCGGGCGCGCAGACATCGGGTTTGATCCGATTGCTGCCGTCCACGGTGACCGGGCCGCGACCGCTGTAATCCTCGATGACGTCATTGGTGCCAGTGGCGCCGACCGTGATCGCCGCGTCGTAGATGGCCGCAGGCGTGGTGATCGTGCTGCAACCCGGTCCGTCATTCCCCGCGGCGGCAACGACCACGATGCCGGCCGCGCGGACGTTGTTGACCACGCTGGACAGAATCAAGGGATCGAGACAACCTTGGCTGGTCGTGCAGACCCACGAGTTGTTGATGACATCCGGCGCTTTGGACGGATCGGGGTTCTGGCCGTTGAGGTCGGTGGGGTTCATGAACCATTCGAAGCATTCGGTGTACGTGGCGGGTGTGCCATTCCCGAGGTCATCCATGCAGCGGCAGGCCATCCATTTTGCTCCTGGCGCCACGCCGATGTGGTTCGTAAGGCCATCATCTCCCACCGCCACGCCAAGGGTATGGGTGCCGTGGCCGTTTCCATCACACGGCACGCGGGAGTCGACGCCACAAGCAGCAGTGCCGCTGTGGATGGCATCGTGCCAGTTGTAGTTGTGGTTGGCGTTCGTGCCGTCCCAACCGCGGTATTGATTGACGAGGGCTGGATGATCCCATTGGACACCAGTGTCCTGCGACCCCACCACTACGCCCTGCCCGGTGTAACCGAGCGCCCAGACATCGGGCGCGTGGATTTTGACAATGTTCCATTCCACGTTGGCCGTCGTTGTCATGCTCGCAAGCGTGGGCATGGGTTCTTGGGTATGTACGGTGGAGTTCGGGAGAATGCGCGCCACCTCCGGCAGTTGGCTGAGCGACTGAACGGCATCGAAATCGCCACGGACCCAGATCATGTTGACGATCCAAAACGCGCGATAGGTCAAGCCGCGTTCTTCGAGCGCTTTTAGAATCGGCGCCTGCGTCCGGTGCGCCACTTCCTGGAGTCGCCGGAGGACGTGCGCGTGTTTTTCGGGCTTGGTTCTCAGCGCGGTGGCACCCCTCACGTCCGCCTGTTCCGATAGGAAAACCAAAAACTCGGTCTCGCCGGCCGCCGCATCCCGCCATACCTGGGCATCCACCTTGTTTTCCCAATTCGTGGCCGTCCCGCCCAATGCGGACAGAACCAGCATGAGATGGAAACCGATGACCGCGCCCCGTTGCCTCCCGAGGCGACAGCACAAGTGCTGCAGAATACTGTCACGGTAATTTGTCATGCGAATTTCGCGCGAACCACACACCGTCATGCCTGCCGATGCCAGCTTCTTGCAAGTCACATGCCACCCGAAGTCAAATAAGCGCGGAACGAAAGGCGACCCAGTGCTGGATTCTGCACCCGTGCCTCGATGCCTGTCAAGCCAGTAAATTTCTGGCTTTCGGGGGAGATTGGTAAAAATTCTCCGAGGTACAACCCGTCACTCCAACTATCAACCTGCGCCCCACGGCCATCGTGTTGTTTGGTGCCGTCGGAGGGAGCCGAACCCACACGCCCTTATGGGCAGAGATTTGGTCTTTGATGTCGAGATCGGGAGCAACGACTGTTAGAATACTCTCACCCAAACCTTGCGGGTGCGGGGGCCGTCGAATTCGCAGAAAAAAATCCCCTGCCAGGTGCCGAACTGGAGCTGGCCGCCTCGGACGAACACGTGAACGCTGTGGCCCATCATGCTCGATTTCACGTGCGCCGCCGTGTTGCCTTCACCATGCTGATACCGCGCGTCCTTCCACGGCACCACCTGGTCGAGCGCGTAAATGATGTCGGCCGCCACGTCGGGGTCAGCGTTCTCGTTGATCGTGATGCCGGCCGTCGTGTGCGGGACGAACACCGTACAAATCCCTTCCGTCACGCCGGATTCGGTCACGACCCGCTGGACTTCGTCGGTGATCTCGACAAACTCCGAGTGTTGGGCGGTGCGGACAGTCAGTTCAGTCATTGTCTGTTTCCCGGAAGAATTTGTATTCGCCCCGGAACTTCGCCTGCTGAGTGTAGGAACCGGACTCGGTGTGGGCGGTGACGTCCACATGGACATAGGCGGCCACTTGGTTCGTGGTGACGGTTCTCACGATCAGGTATCCGAGGAAACTGTCGCCGGTCGAGCTCGGTCCGAACCGGGTCGCGGTAAACTCGGGTGTCACGTTCTCCGAAGGAATCGCCAGCCGCTGGTTGAGTTGGAAGTCGCGCACCGTGAGCACGAGAAGCTGATCTTCTTCAAAATCCGGGCCGCCAATGACCGTGTCGAGATGACGGCGGATCCTCAGCACCAACGGACGAGCCGGCGCGGACGTTGCCTCGGAACCCAGCGCGGGCGCGACGCTGTTGAACGTGGCGCTCGTGGCGCCGATGTGGCCGTAACCGCACGCCGACGCGAACGCGACCAGAGAAACGACCACCGTGGAGACTTTCATGCAGTTCAGTATGCTACGAAATCCCGTTTAAAACCAGCGCGATGAAAGAAGTTCGCCTCTGCTCGGCGGCTACAAAACCCGTGAAAAAACGCGGCGCCCGGCCTTGCCACCTTCAAGCATCTGCTACGGTGTCTCCACCGACTTCTTGTACGTCAGGATTCCGTCGGCGATCACCTTTGCGAGCAACTCGCGGTAGTCGGTCCGCAAAATTCGTTGCTCTTCCGCCGCATTCGACAGGAATCCGGCTTCGATCAGGATGGCCGGGCAATTCTGATACTGCAACACGTAGAACCGGGCCCGCCGTACCCCGCGGTCCACTGCACCGGTCGCCTCCAACAGCGCCTTTTGTACGCAATGCGCCAACCACGCGTTCTGGTCGTCGAACCGATTGACGGGCGCGGCGTCACGGTCGCTCCCGCTCGGGCGTCCGTCGGCGGTCGAAGGCGCGCCGGCCGGCGGCGCACAGTACGTCTCGATGCCGTCGGCCGAGCCCCCCGAGTTGAAATGGAGACTCACGAACAAATCTGCTCCCTTCGCGCGGGCAAAGGCCACGCGATCCTCCAGCGCGACCGTCCTGTCCGACGTGCGCGTCAGCGCAACGCGCACACCGGTGCCCGCGAGGTTCCGCTCCACGCGTTTGGCCAGGTCGAGCGTCAACACTTTTTCGCGTCCCGACCGTCCGCGGGTGCCGCGGTCGCTGCCCCCGTGGCCGGGATCGAGGACAATGGTTCGAATCGTCGACCGCGAACGCAATCGTTCGGGACGGAGCACCGGGTCGAGCGTCTTCAGCACGTCGAGTTCGGCAATCCACAATCGGTCGCGCTCGGCCAGAACCGGCGCGGAGAGCCAATGGTTCACGCCGTTTAATAGAATGTCCCGGCGGTCGGCCTGCATTTCCAATTGCGCAAAACCGGTCTTGTAGTCGGCGCGGTCCACGACGCTGCGGACGTCGCGGCCGAGGCCGTAGTAGGCGGCGACGTCGCGGACGGACACGTAGGAAGTGCTCCCGAAGCGGTGGGTCTTCAACGACGCGGGTTGCGCAACCACCGCGCCCCCGAGCAACAACACGAACAAGCCAGCAACTGACGCGAACCACCTCCCGGCAAGAACCAAAACGATTTCCCCCTTTGCCGCGCACCATGCCACGAACCCGCGGCCGATTTCAAGGGAAATGGACCGGGGCCGGATTTTTGCGATTACGTTGGTAGGGACACGTTTACCCGCCTGTGGCGGCGCCGAAGGCGACCAGGGCTCCGGCGTGTCCAGACTGCGCCGGAGCCACGCCGAAGGCGGGCAAGCGCAGCTGCCGGGTCCCTACGGGCAGCAGCGCGGCCCAATCCGACGCGTTCGACTTTTCCGTTGACGGTGGCTGTGTCCCTTCCTAGATTAGCCGTGCGCGGATTGAGCGTGGCAGTCAATCCGCCGCGCGCTCTGCGAGCCGACTCAATTTCATGAACATCCACGAATACCAGGCCAAGGAAATCTTTCGCCGTTTTGGCGTGCCCGTGCCCGAGGGCGGCGTGGCGTTCACGCCCGAGGAAGCCGGGAAAATCGCGCGTGGATTGAAAACCGACGTGATCGCCGTCAAAGCGCAGATCCACGCGGGCGGACGCGGCAAGGCCGGCGGCATCAAGGTGGTCAAGACGCCTGAAGAGGCTGCCCGGGCGGCCCGCGAACTCATCGGCAAGGTGTTGGTCACGCATCAGACCGGGTTGCAGGGCAAAACCGTGCGCAAAGTGCTCGTCGAAGCCGGCAGCGTCCCGAAACGCGAATTGTATCTGAGCGTGCTTGTCGACCGGTCAATCGCCCGGCCGTCGTTCCTGGCGAGCACCGAGGGCGGAGTGGACATCGAAGCCGTCGTCGCGAAAACGCCGGAAAAAATCCTGAGAGAACCGGTTGACCCTGCGGTCGGCCTGCAACCGTTCCAGGCGCGGAAGATCGCCTACGCGCTCGGTCTCGGCGGCGATCAGCTGCAGCCGACGGTGAATCTGATTCTGGGCGTATACCGAACGTTCGTCGAGACGGACGCGTCGCTCATCGAGATCAACCCACTCATCATTGACCAGCACGACCACGTGATGGCGCTCGACGCCAAACTGAACTTCGACGATAACGGCCTGTTCCGTCACCAGGACATTGCGGCGTTGCGCGACCTCGACGAGGAAGACCCGCGCGAGGTCGAAGCCAGCCGGTTCAACCTGAACTACATCGGTCTCACGGGCAATATCGCCTGCATGGTCAACGGCGCCGGCCTGGCCATGGCGACCATGGACATCATCAAGCATTCCGGGGGCGAACCCGCCAACTTCCTCGACGTCGGCGGCGGGGCGAGCACCGAGCAGGTCACCGAGGCATTCAAGATCCTGTGCGCCGACCAAAACGTGCGCGGCATTTTGGTCAACATCTTCGGCGGAATCATGAAGTGCGACGTGATCGCCAACGGCATCCTGACCGCCGTCAAACAGGTGAAAATTCGTGTGCCCCTGGTCGTTCGCCTCGAAGGCACGAACGTCGAACTCGGCAAAAAAATCCTCAGGGACAGCGGCCTCGCCATCATTCCTGCCGACTCGATGGCCGATGCCGCGCAGAAAATTGTCCACGCTACGAAGCCCACACCATGAAACTCTATCTCTATTACGAAAACGTGCAGCCCCCGCTGGTCATCGAGATTTCCGAAGACGAGATCGACGGATTTCTCCAGGAATACGAAGAAGCCCTCCACGATACGTCCGTCGAAACTTTCCAGTGGAAGAACTCGAGCTTTCGGATCGGCGGTCTGATGGCGATCGTGCACGAGAAGCACGCGCCGGCGCCCAAACCATGAGCGTCCTCGTCGACCGCAATACGCGCCTCATCGTGCGGGGTATTGGCCCGAGGCCGTGTCATCCTGAGCGAAGCGAAGGATCTCTCACGTGAGCATTCTCGTTGACCATAACACCCGCCTCATCGTGCAGGGGATCACGGGCTCGGCCGGCAAGTTCCACGCCGAACAATGCCTGAAGTACGGCACGAAGCTCGTCGGCGGCGTCACGCCGGGCCGCGGCGGCGAAGTCTTGGAATTCGATGGGAGGGCGAACCTCCCGGCGAGCCGCGGCTCGGCAGGAGCCTCGCCCTCCCCAATCCGTGTCCCCGTGTTCAATACGGTCAGCGACGCCGTGCGTGAGACCGCCGCGACCGCCTCGTGCATTTTTGTGCCGGCGTCGTTTGCGGCGGACGCGATTCTGGAGGCGGCCGACGCGGGCATCGAGTTGATTGTTGCGATCACCGAGGGCATTCCCGCGCTCGACATGGTGCGGGTGAGGCGCGTGTTCGAGGGCACCAACGTCAAACTGATCGGCCCGAATTGTCCGGGGATCATCACGCCCGGCGCCTGCAAGATCGGCATCATGCCCGGCTACATCCACAAACCCGGCCCCGTCGGGGTCATCTCGCGGAGCGGCACGTTGACCTACGAAGCCGTGTGGCAACTGACGAGTCGGGACGTCGGCCAATCCACGTGCATCGGCATCGGCGGCGACCCGGTGAAAGGCCTGAACTTCGTCGAGTTGCTCGACATGTTCGAAACGGACCCGCAGACCGAGGCCGTGGTCCTCATCGGCGAGATTGGCGGCACCGACGAGGAGGAAGCCGCGCGCTGGATCAAAGAGAATTTCACCAAGCCCGTCGCCGCGTTTGTCGCGGGCACGACGGCGCCAAAAGGCCGTCGCATGGGTCACGCGGGCGCGATCATCAGCGGCGGCACCGGCTCGGCGGCGGACAAGATTGCCGCGCTCGAATCCTGTGGCATCGCCGTCGCCAGGTCCCCCGCCGAAATCGGCGAGACGATGATCAGGCTGATGAAGTGACCCACGCGGAACGGGGGATTGTTGAAAGACCGCGCCACCGGCGGTGAAGCGTTACCGCCAGTAGCCGGAAATCCAGATCCCGCCGCCGCCCCGAGGTTCCCAGCGGCTTCTTACCCAGATGGCTCGGCGATGTGGAGGCCACACCCAGCGGCCTCTCACCCACACCCATCGCCCACCGTACCAACCCCACGAACCCGCGATCCACACGTAACCGGGCCCGGGCGCCGGAACGACTTCTTCCACGACCGGCGGAGGCGGCGGCCCGGGAACGTCCACAGCTTCCTGGGACGCCGGTGCGGAGGCTGCGGACGAATACGGGCCGAGGCTTGGCGTGTTGATCATGAAATCGATCACTTTCTCGCTTACACCGGCGTCCTTGAGGTCGATGATCTCGGCCGTACTGAGGTGATACACCGTACGCGAATTGCGAATCTGGCTGATGATGACTTCGTCGCTGACGCCGGCGTTGGCCAGGGCTTTGATGTCAGCCAATCCGAGCGGCTGGCCCTGTTCCACGCGCTGGAGCGTTTGGGGGCTTTGCTGGGCCAGGATCTCGCGCTGCTGCTGGTCCATCGCGTTGCCGATGATTCCACCCGTCAGCGCACCCAATGCGCCGCCAATCAGCGCGCCTTCCCCGGCGTGGCCGGTCATGCTGCCAATGATGGCTCCCGAGCCGGCTCCAATCGCGCCGCCAGCCAACGCGCCGGACGCCGTCCGGTCGGGTCGGCCTTCCGGCGTCTCGCAACCCATTAACACCAGGCCCGCGGCCAATACCATCGAACCGATCACAGGGTATTTCATTCACGGTCTCCTTGTTCTTTAGACAGAAACACCAAGGCCGGCGTTGAGTTGCGCCCGGCGCTTGCGGAAACGCAACTTACGACGATTTCACTTCGACGCGCAGCGGCTCGCGAACGTGCACGTCGCGCTGGGGGAAGGGGATTTCGATTCCGTGCTCCTTGAATTTATCCGAGATGGTGAAATTCAGCTCGCTGCGCAACGCACCGGGACGAGTCACCATGTCAATCGACCAGACCCGCAACTCGAAGTTCAGCGAACTGTCCCCAAACTCAACAAAGCGCACCGTCGGCGCCGGATCGATGAGGACGTGAGGGTTGGCCGCCGCCGCCTCCAGCAGCAGTTTCTCGACGAGACGCGGGTCGCTGCCGTAGCTGACACCCACGGGAACGCGAAACCGGACTTTGGGATCGCCGATGCTCCAGTTCGTCACCCGGCCCGAGATGAATTCGGAGTTGGGGACGATGATCGTGATGTTGTCGTTGGTCACAATTGTCGTGCTGCGCCCCCCGATCCGAACGATGTCGCCCACCGTGCCTCCGACGTCCACGCGATGCCCGATCTCGATCGGGCGCTCGGTCAGCAGGATGAGTCCGCTGACGAAATTGCTCACGATGTTCTGCAACCCGAAGCCGATGCCGACGCCCAAGGCGCCCGCGAGGACCGTCAGCGAGTTGAGATTAATCCCCAGCGTTTCGAGACCGATCAACAATCCCAAGACGAGCACGACGTAGCTGATGATGCGAGCCACAGCGTACTGGAGGCCGGGGTCGAGTTTGGTGTGCACGAGAACCCGCCGATGAAGGAGGCGACGTACCACTCGCGACACCAGGACGACCACCAGAAGGACAACGACAAATTCCACCATTGTCGCCATCGAAATCCAGGTCTGGCCAAGCTGGAACAGCGGCTTGGTGAAGAGGTTGAGGATTTCGTCGTGGGTCATGGGCTCATTTCCCGATGGTGATCCACCGGCGCGTGTGGGCGGATTTCTCGACCGCCTCGAGAACAATCTGGTTCGCGAGGCCGTCCTCGAATGTCGGTGGCACCGGCCGCTTGTCGGCGACGGCGTTGACGAAATCGGCGATCACGTGCACGAAGGTATGTTCGTACCCGATGACTTGTCCCGCCTTCCACCAACTGCTCATGTACGGGTGCACTTCGCCCTGCGTGACGAGAATGTCGCGGAAACCGCGCCGATCGGCGGGGTCGGCGTCGTTGTAGTACTTGAGTCGGTTCATGTCTTCGAGGTCAAAGACCAGCGAGCCCCGGCTGCCGTTGATCTCAATCTGCAGGCAGTTCTTGCGGCCGAGCGCGAACCGCGTGGCTTCGAGATTGGCGAACGCGCCGTTCTTGAACCGGCCGATGAACGTCACCGCATCGTCCACGGTGACCTTGCCTTTCTTGGTCGGTTGGTCGGGCAGGGGACGCTCTTTGATGAACGTTTCCATCTGGCCGCAGACCTCGCTGAATTCGCCGACCAGGTAACGGCCGAGATCGATGATGTGCGAGTTGATGTCGCCGTGCGCGCCGGAGCCGGCGATCTTGCTTTGGAGACGCCAGGCCAGCGGCGCATTGGGGTCGACCATCCGGTCGTTGGCGTACCGGGCGCGGTAATGGTAGATCGTACCGATGTCACCGGCATCGATCATCTTTTTGGCGAGCACCAGTGCCGGAATACGGCGGTAGTTGTGGCAGATCATGTGGACCACGCCGGCCTTCTTGACGGCGTCCACCATCGCTCGCGCCTGTTTCAGGTCGAGCGCGAGCGGCTTTTCGCAGAGGACGGCCTTCTTCGATTTTGCGGCGGCAATGGCGATTTCGGCGTGCGAATCGTTGGGCGTGGTGATGTCGATGACGTCGATGGTCGGGTCGTCGACCACCTCACGCCAATCGGTCTCGAACTTCTCCCAGCCCCAGCGGTACGCCGCGGCCGATACGCCTGCTTTGTCGCGGCCGCAAATGACCTTGAGAACCGGGCGGGCCTTGAGTTCGAAGAACTTGTCCGCCTTGAGCCACGCGTTGGAATGCGCGCGACCCATGAACTTGTAGCCGATCATCCCGACGTTCAGCGTCCTGGGCATGGTGACCTCACGAGAGTTGGTCGTTCCAGTTAATTAAAGATTGAAATCTCGCCGGAAAAGCTATAGTGATTTGCGCCCCGATTTGTCACGACAAAAGAAAGGATTGCCGCCATGACGACACCTCATGTGAAGCTGTTTATCCCTGGGCCTGTGGAGGTTAGCGAGGATACGTTCCAGGCCATGAGTCAGCCAATGATCGGCCATCGCGGCTCGGGTTTCCAGGAGTTGTACGCCGCGATCCAGCCGAAACTGCAACAGATGCTCTACACCAAGAATCCCGTGTTCATCTCGACGTCGTCCGCGTGGGGCGTGATGGAGGCGGCCGTGCGCAATCTCGTCGCGAAAAAAGTCCTCAACTGTTGCTGTGGCGCGTTCTCCGACAAATGGTTCGACGTGAGCAAACGCTGCGGCAAGAACGCCGAAGCGCTCAAGGTCGAGTGGGGCCAGCCGATTCTGCCCGAGATGATCGACGCGAAACTGAAGACCGGCCAGTTCGACGCCGTCACCCTCGTTCACAACGAGACTTCGACCGGTTTGATGAACCCCTTGGCCGAAATCGCAAAGGTGCTGCGCAATTATCCCGACGTGATGTTCATCGTCGACACGGTCAGCTCGATGACCGGCGTGAAGATCGAGACCGACGCACTGGGGATCGACGTGATCCTGGCCGGCACGCAAAAGGCGTGGGCACTGCCGCCGGGGACCGCCGTGTTCGCCGTGAGCGCGCGCGCGTTGAAGAAAGCGGAAACGATTCCAGGCCGCGGCTACTACTTCGACTTCCTCGAGTTCAAGGCGAACCACGACAAGAACATGACGCCGTCCACGCCGAGCATTCCGCACATTTACGGTCTGAAGTTCAAGCTCGATCAGTTCGAGAAGGAAGGCTTGGAGAACCGGTACGCCCGCCACCTCAAGATGGCGCAGATGACGCGCGACTGGGCCAGGTCACGCGGGTTCGAACTGTTCCCGAAAGCGGGTTACGAATCGGTCACGCTCACCTGCGTCAAGAACAACAAGAACATCGACGTCGCCAAGCTGCAGAAGACGCTCAAGGACAAATACAAGGTCCTCATCGACGGCGGTTACGGCCCGATCAAAGGCAAGAGCTTCCGCCTCGCCCACATGGGCGACGAAACACCGGAGACCGTGGCCAAACTTCATGCCATGTTGGATGACGGCCTGAAATCGTTGTGAACGTTGCGAAAGACGCCGGGCTCGACGCCGTCGCGTGACCGATGCGTCGTCGTCGCTGCGCTTCGGTGAAGTGCCGTCGACCACCTCTCGTCCATAGCAACACCTGAGCACTTGACAAGTCACAGGGCACACCACACACTTGTGTGGTATGCAGTCGCGGCCTCAGCGGATCCTTCATGTGGACGGCGATTCGTTCTTCGCTTCGTGCGAGATCGCGCTCGATCGATCGCTGGACAATCGGCCCGTGTTCGTGGGCGGCGGACGCCGCGGCGACGGCATCGTCATCGCCGCCAACTACATCGCCAAACGCTACGGCATTATCACCGGCATGGCGTGTTTCGAGGCCAAACGCAAGTGTCCCGGGGGCGTGCTCGTGCGTCCGCACTACGACGAGTATCGGCGGTTGTCGGTCGAGATGTTCCGCCGCGTCCGCCACTACACGCCGCTGCTCGTGCCGACCTCGATCGACGAAGGGTTCATGGATTTTACCGATTCGCCCGCCGTGTTCCGTTGCCGCGACGCCGCCGAACTGGTCGCGCGGATAAAGCGGGAGATCGCTGGCGAGATCGGCCTGCCCGTGTCCATGGGACTCGGTTCCTCGCGTTGGCTGGCGAAACTGGCGACCGAACGTTGCAAGCCCGACGGTTTTCAGGAAGTGCCTGAAGACCGCGAACGCGAATTTTTGCGGGACGTTCCGGTCCAGAAGCTGGCGGGCATTGCCACGCGCCGGGCCCGGTCGTTGCGTGCATTGGGCGTGTGGACGTTTGGCGACGTGGCGCAATTGCCGCTGGGACTGCTGGAAAAACGCTACGGATTTTTCGGATTGGAGTTGTGGCTGCTGGCGACCGGCCAGTTCCGCGAGCGATTGTCTCTCGCCAACAAGCCGCGCACCTGCATCGGCAGCGCCACCACGCTGCCTTACGACGAACCCGACTACGCGGCGGCACTGCTGTTCCTGCTCGACCAGACCGAGCGCGTGGTGACGACGTTTTTCCGCGAGAACCTCAAGGCCCGCGAGATGGGCATGTACGTCCGGTTCAAGGACATGAACGGGAACGGTGCCAGCCTGAAGTTCCCGGCGGCGGTGTTCGAGCCGCGCGTGATCGATCCGGAAGTGGCGCGGTTATTCTGGCAACTCGTCGCGCACGAGACGCAGCCGATTCGGCAGGTCTGCATCAATTTCTGGAACATGCAGCCGCTCGATCTGCAGCCGAAACTGTTCGGCGGCGACAATGAATTCCGGCGGCGCGAACTCCACCATGCGCTGGAGGAAATCGAGGCGCGTTACGGCAAGCGCAGCGTCAAAACCGGCACGCGCCTGTTGTTGGAAAAGGCGGCGGCGCACCTGGTCAGCCACAAGGCCAAATGTCCGTTCATCCCGCAACGCGAGATGGAAATCAAACTGGACCGCATCCCGGAGCCGGTGCTCGACCTGGTCTACGAAGACGAAGCGAAACCGCTCGAAGAAACGCCGGTCGCCGGGCCGTTGGCGCTCCCGCGCACCTGGGGCCGGTCGACAAGCCGGCAGCAGAAGTTCGCGTGACAGAGCTCACCACGAAGAGCACGAAGCACACGAAGGGATTACAGGACGAAGCGCCGGATGCCGTCCTTCAGCAGCCTGACGTTGAAGTTGATCAATAAGCCCGTTGGCACCCGGGCCAGTTTCATGTACGTGAGCAGTTGCGCTTCGTGAATAGGAAGAAGCAGGTCGACACTCTTCAATTCCACGATCAGTCTGCCGTCTACGAGCACATCGATGCGATACCCACAGTCCAAGCGCACATCTTTATACTCAATCGGCAGCGGTGCCTGCAGTTGGAACGGTAGTTTGGCGCACGAAAGCTCGTGCGCCAAACACTGCTCGTACGCAGACTCCAACAATCCAGGCCCGAGGCTGCGATGGACCTCCAAGGCGCATCCAATCACCCGGTTGGGCAGTTCATCGAATTCCTTCTTCGTGCTCTTCGTGTCCTTCGTGGTGAGAATTGTCGTCACAGTTTCCCTTTCGTGCTCGGCACGCCCTTGACGCGCGGGTCGCGCTGGCAGGCGAGGTCGAGCGCCTTGGCCAGGGCTTTGAAGATCGCCTCCACGACGTGGTGCGGTTCGTCGCCGCGCAGGACGTCGACGTGCAGGTTGCACCGTGCTTCGTTGGCAAACCCCTGTAGAAACTCCTTCACCAATCCCACGCGAAACGTATTGCCCCGGCCCAACTCGACGTTGGCCATCCGGCTCCACCCCTTGGCCTTGAAGACGAGGTACGGCCGGTTGCTGAAATCCAGCGACACGCGGGCTTGGGCGAGTGCTTCGTCCATCGGCACCAGCGCCCAGCCGTAACGGCGGATTCCTTTCTTGTCGCCCAGAGCCTTGAGCAACGCTTGTCCCAGCGCAATGCCCACATCTTCGACCGTGTGATGCGCATCGACATCGATGTCACCTTTCGCCTTGATGGTCAGATCGCAGAGCGAATGTTTCGTCAACAGCGTCAGCATGTGATCGAAGAACGGGATACCCGTAACAACATTGGCTTTCCCGGTGCCGTCAATATTGAGGTCAGCGAAGATGTTTGTCTCGCTGGTCTTCCGCCTAAGCTTGACTCTTCTCTCTTTCACTTGAGCAGACTTTCTTTTTTTGTCACCCTGAGCTTGTCGAAGGGTCTCTCTTTGGCGGGAGATTTGCCGCCGAACGACGGGCGGCCTCTCCGGGTTTCGCATCGCTCAAAATGACACGTGTCTGATCCACAAGCTTCTCCATCTCCGCGTCGGTGCCGATGCTCACGCGGGCAAAATCGCGGATCCGGTCCGCGTCCCACCAGCGGACGAGAATATTTCGCTTCCGCAATGCCGCGAACCACTGCTTGGCCGTGGTGGGCGCCGGTGGACGCGCGAACACGAAATTCGTTTGCGAAGGATAGACGAAGGAACCGAGTTTGACCAGCGCCGCGGTGGTCCGTTCCCGCGTGGCGCAGATCTTCTTCACGTTCTGCTGGTAGTAATCCCAATCGTCGAGTGTCGCCTCGGCGCCGACCTGGCTCAGGCGGCTGACGTTGTAGCTGTCCTTCACTTTGCCCAGCGCGTCGATCAGGTTGGGCGGGCCGGCGGCCCAACCCACTCGCATGCCCGCGAACGAAAACGATTTCGAAAAGGAGCGGGCGACGATGACGTTGTCGTACTCGCGGGCGAAATCGAGACAGTTATCAGACGCGAAATCCACGTACGCTTCGTCGATCACCACCACGCCGTCGGCTTCCTCGATGACGCGCTGCAATGCGACTTTCTGCAACCACACGCCGCTGGGCGCGTTGGGCTGCGTGATGAACACGAGTTTCACACCGGCGAGTTTCGCCAACAGGGGAGGATGCCCCTGGATCTGAAAATCTTCGTTGAGCGGCAACTCGACCGGCGCGGCGCCCTGAATGTTGGCGAGCGCGGGGTAGAGCGAGTAACTCGGCCAGAAATACGCCAGCTTCTCGCATTCGCCGCAGAACGCCCGGACACACAGGTTCAAGATGTCGTCGCAACCGTTGCCGACAATGATTTGGTCGGCTTCGAAGCCGTATTGCTTAGCCAGCTTCTGCCTCAGCGCGTTTGCCGCCGGGTCGGGATACAACCGCAGCGTGCCGTCAATCGCCGCTCGCAAAACCTCCAAAACCTTCGGCGACGGCGGGTACGGATTCTCGTTGGTGTTGAGCTTGATGAGGTCCCCGGTGGCCGATCGAGGTTGCTCGCCGGGAACGTAGCCCGCCATGCGCTGGATGTTGCGACGGATGTAATTCATGGACAACACGCCCTCACCTTAATCCTCTCCCCGGTGGAGAGGAGACCGGAAGCACTCCCTCTCCCTCTTGGGGAGAGTGTCAGGGTGAGGGGCGCAGTCACTTGAACCTCACTCGCGCCGACCTCACGTGCGCATCGAGACCCTCGGCCTCGCCGAGCGCTTCCAATGCCGGCAACGATTTCTTCAGGGCCGCGCGCGACAGTTCGATCACGCTGGTGCGGCGTTGGAATTGGTCGACCGTGAGCCCGGCGAACCACGCCCCGGCACCTCCGGTCGGTAATGCATGGCTCGGCCCGGCCAGATAATCACCCACCACCGTCGGCGTCCACGGACCGAGGAAGACCGCCCCGGGCGTCGTGAGTTGGCGGAGCACCCGGGCATTGTTCCGGGTCATCAATTCGCAGTGTTCGGGCGCGAATTGGTTGGTGATGCGGATCGCTTGCGGCAAATCTTTCGCCAGCACGAGCACACCGTTGTTTTCCAGCGCGCGACGGACGAGATCCGCCCGCGGCAACGCCGCGGTTTGCGAACGAATTTCTCCGGGCATTTGGGCGAACACACGTTCGGATGTGGTGACCAACCACACCCGTTCGTAACCGCTGCCGTGTTCGGCCTGCGCAAGCATGTCGGCCGCGACATACCGCGGCTCGGCGCGATCGTCCGCCAGCACGAGCAACTCACTCGGTCCGGACAACATGTCGATGCCGACGACTCCAAACAGCAGGCGTTTCGCCGCAGTGACGTAGGCGTTGCCGGGTCCGAAAATCTTCACGACGCGACGAATGGTGGGCGTGCCCACCGCCATCGCGGCGATGGCCTGTGCTCCGCCGACCTGATAGATCTCCGTTGCCCCGGCCACTTTCGCCGCGTACAGCAGCGCCGGGTTGATGAAGCCTGAGTTCGGGAGGGTGAGCCTCCCGGCGAACCGTCTTCCCGCGGGCTCAGCAGGAGCTTCGCCCTCCAAATTTCGGCCGGGTGGGGTACATACGACAATCTCCGGGCAGCCGGCGACCTTGGCCAGCGTCGTGGTCATCAACACGGTGGAAACGAGCGGCGCCGTGCCGCCGGGGATGTAGATGCCGACGCGCTGGAGCGGATCGAATTTCTCGCCGACTATCCCGGCCTGCGCGTTGCGCATCCGCCAATTCTTGCGTACCGAGCGTTTGGCGAACGCGGTGATGTTCTTGTGCGCCGCGGCAATGGCTCGCTGCAACTCCGGGTCCACTTTCGGAGTCGGCCCGGTGACGCGCAATTGTTCCGCCGTGAGCATGACTTGGTCGAAGCGCTGGGTCAGTTCGACCAGTGCCGCGTCGCCGCGTGCGCGAACGTCGACGATGACAGCGCGCACGGCTTCCTCGATCTTCGGATCGAGGAGGCTGGATGCCGCACAAGCGTTCGCGATCGCTTCGGCAAAGTCTGTCTGGTCGTAACGGAGCAATTTCATGGCGTAATGTCGCGGTATCTTATAGCAGCGTCGGATAAATGCAACGCGTTACGCCGCAGCGTCCAGCGCGTCCGCCAGGACGGTGGGTGCTTGGAGTCAATTAGGTTGACCGACCGACCCCCCCTCGGATATTTTCCTATGGAAGCCACAGGCGAGGGCAGAGACGTCCGGTGAGGTGGGGTTTGCGTCCTGACCACCTGAGGCTGCGGGCGCAAGGCCAACCAACTGGGCCTCAGGGAAATGAAAGGAGAAGCGGAATGAGATTCGGCTTCCCTCGTGCATTACGCCTGGCGGCAACCTTCGCTACGGCTTTCGTCTTCCTTGTTGGGGTTGAGGCGCGCGCCCAGGTCATTTACGACAACGATTTCGAGAGCATCGCCGGTCCCGCATGGTCGGTCACCAACCGGAGTGTGACCCCCGTGGGTGGGAGAACCTTCCTGGGCGATTTCGGGAATCAGACGGTCACCTTGACGCTGTCCAGTTTGCCATCTCACAGCGAACTCATTCTGTCGTTCGACCTGTTCATCATTCGGACGTGGGACGGCAACAACACCATCGCCGGCCCGGACATCTGGGATCTCAGCGTCGAGGGCGGCTCCACTTTGTTGCACACCACGTTTCAGAATCCACACAATCTGTGGGCCTCGAGTGGACAAGGTTACCCCGGCACATATCCCGGCGACTTGTATCCGTCGGGAACCGGTGCGGCCGAGACTAATACCCTCGGTTACGTCGACCAAGGGCCGTTGCATCTTGGCAATATGGACATGGTCTACAAGTTGACCTTCACGATTCCGCACAGCGGGAGTTCGATCGCGCTGGATTTCTCAGCCAGCGGTTTGGAGGGCGTTGATAACGAGAGTTGGGGTCTGGATAATCTCGTCGTCGCGGTGCCCGAACCCAGCAGTTTCGCTCTGTGCGTTGTGGGCGCCGCAGCGTTGACCGGCGGTGTGCTCCGCCGGAAATCGACGCGCTCCGTGCGGTCGTAAGCAACGTGCGCATCGGGCGCGACCGGGTCGCGAGCCCCGCCGCGTGCCCATGTCGAGGAGCCCCATGTGGACGTGGCCACGTGGCTGGAGCCGCCGTGAAGTCGCGTTCAGCGCCCCACGCAGTTTCAGCGGCAACGTCCCCTCACGGGACGAGCGTCGCCGAACCGTGCCGGTGGTAGGGACGGACCGCCGGGCCGTCCGAACTCGTGCAAGGGCGCGGCGCGCCCGGCGGTCGCGCCCTACCGGTCACCGCCCCATCTTTTCACTTCGCCGCGCTCTTGGAATACCAACCGACTTGACCGTCGAGTGGCGAGGAGTATGATGGCGGCGCGAGGAGCAACAGCCCCGTGACTGCTAGCCGCACACCAATTCCAGCAACGCTTCGTCGCCGTCTTCTCATCGAGGCACGATACCGTTGCGCAGTCTGCCGACATGCCACAGTTCACATCCATCACATAGTTCCATGGCGCGAGTGCAAGAACCACGAACACTCGAACCTCATTCCACTTTGTCCCAACTGCCATGACCTTGCTGACGACGGTAAGATTGACCGCCAAGCGCTTCGGCAGCACAAGGCACACGTTATTTCTTCACAGTTACATGAGTTCTGCCAGTTATTGCTCGACCCCCAGGAATTATTCGTCCCTGAGTTCGGCCCCGACTCACGCACGTCAGACCAAAAGGCTGCGTTGATCATCAACCTGCGAGGGCGGCAGATGCTCGCGGGTTGCATCGTCTCCATCAATTGGCCCCTGATCCGTTGCGACATTTGTGAGGCTCTCGCACCGATTGACCGTTGCTGGACACCACAGGAGGATTGCATGTGCGACTCGAATGAGCGCCTTCGGACATTTTGCGATTTCGGCTGCGCTCAGAAGTATCAGGGCTTTATGCATGACTTCATGAGCAAACAATCCGACCCGAATATTTACACTCAGGAGTATGTGCTTCAGAATAGTGTTCAGATGGTGGAGATGAATCAACCATGAATCAAACCAATGCGCCTAAATCGGTTCAGCGAACGCGGCTTACGCCGCGTCGCTGACATTGGATTCTTCGATGCACGAGAGAAAACAAGTGCTACCGCGTCATCGAGGTGGCCGTCTTCAACTTAAAGGGGGCACGGGCGGGATCACCGGTATGTACGGGCTCAAGGACTTCATGGAAGTCTACAAAAGCGATCATACTTTCAGGATCCAAACACCGGAGATACTAGATCCCGGGGAGACGGTGCCTGATATTCCATGGGTCGTATCCGAGGTTCCAGGAGTTGGCTCCGCAAACCCAATTGTCGCGCGTGTGTTTGTTCAATCGGCGGAAGCGCTGGCCCAAAAAACATTCAAGACGAAAGTCGATGACAAGCAGATACTTGAATTGATGCACGCCTGCAAAGAGGACTTGCTGATATGCGAAGGTGTGCATGCACGCCTCAAGCCCGAGTATCTGGACATTGTCGGCAAGATTGAACGAAAGGAACTGGCCCAAGAGGGAAGGGTGCTTAACCCTTTCCCGCAAATCCCGGACTTGACTGCCCATGCAACTGCATTTCTCACAGCTTCCAAGCGTGCCAGCCAGAGAGTCGCCGCTATGTTTAGTGAATTCTATGGGGCTCAAATCAACAATCCGCGCTTCGACAAGATTCTCGCCCATGTCACGAGGCACCGGCCTGACTATCAGAAGTACATACAGTTTCTTGACGAAAACCTGAAAACCGTTACCAGCATCCTCGACCTCAGAAACTTCCAAGAACATCCGACTTCCAGCAAGAAGACCACGATCAACAACTTCCGACTGACGCCAAAGGGAATTCGCCCACCTTCATGGCAGGTAACAGGAAACCCGGAGTCGCCGATGATTGATGACATGGGCACAATCTTGGAGTTCATGATCAGCTTCGCCGAGTCGAATTTCTTCTATTGCCTGCTGGATAGCATCGGCGGATGGATCCCTTGGCGCCTCGTGGAGTTGCCAGAGGACAAACGCAACAAGGATTGCCCGATTCGATACAAGTTGGAGATCGATATTTCACAATTACCAATCAAGCAGAACTAGAGCATCGAACAACCGGCTTCACCTGTGCGCGAAACCCACTACGGGTCTCGCGCCGGTGAGCCGCAAGGTCAGGCGCATTCACCTTATGAAGAGCGTGCCTGAAAAAGATTGGAAGCGGCTGCAACAACTGAAGCCGGTGGTATTGGACCGGTTTTGTGAGAGGATTTTGCGCGAGGCGATCAGTATCGCGAACGCATCGGGTCCTACTCCGCACCAGCGTTACCTGAAGCTGCATCAGTTCATCGACAAGAAAGACGACGACGTGGCACGGGCGTTCGATGATCACCGACGCTCCACGGCACTCGCCAAGATCATGCACATCTACAAGCTCGGCCTGTTCACCGATGGGGAGTTTGCGGGATTCAGCGAACAGACCTGCAAACTCGTGCTGGAACTCGTGTCGTTGTGATGGAGCCACTGTAACGGCGATCGACGACCGCCGAAATATTGCTAAGGACATCCTTTCGACGCTCATAGAGCGCCGCTACATCTGACCAAATAGTGCTTGCCGGGGGCGCCCGACGACTCTACGTTCCCGCGGGAGCTGGAGGAACAATCATGAGAACAGCGGTCGGTGTTACCTTTACATTGTTGGCGCTGCTGGGCGCTTCGGTTTCGGCGCAGGATTGGGCAAAGGCGCGCCTCGAAAAATCTCCGCGTCACCTGGAGTGGGTGAATGTCAAACAAGGCCACCGCGAGGTGACCTGCTTTGTCGCGTACCCCGAGGTGAAGGACAAAGCCACCGCCGTGGTCGTCGTCCATGAGATCTTCGGTCTGACCGACTGGGTCCGCGGCGTGACCGATCAACTTGCGGCGGCGGGTTACATCGCCATTGCGCCGGACCTGCTGTCGGGCGGCGCGCCGGGAGGCGGCGGCACGGCCGCGCTCGGCGGCAACGACGCCGTCCGCAAAGCCATTTCCTCGCTGCCGCCCGACCAAATCACTGCCGACCTGGACGCCGTGGTGGACTACGTCTCCAAATTGCCGTCGTGCAATGGCAAGGTGGCGGTGGCCGGTTTCTGCTGGGGCGGCGGCCAGGCGTTCCGGTTCGCGACGAACAACCAGAACGTCAAGGCCGTATTTTCATTTTACGGGCCGCCTCCCGACAACGCTGCTGAAATCGCCCGCATCAATTGTCCCGTGTACGGTTTCTACGGCGGGGACGACGACCGCGTCAACGCCGCCGTTCCCAAGACCGTTAGGCTGATGAGATCGGCCGGCAAGACATACAAACTGGTGACTTACGACGGTGCCGGTCACGGGTTCATGCGTGCTGGTGAAGCTCCGGATGGGACCTGGGCCAACAAGAGAGCTCGCGAAGCCGCTTGGAGGCGGTGGTTAACGCTGCTCAAGAAGCTGTGATCGCGCGGACTGACGGGGCAAGAACTGGGCGAGCAGTAGGAAAATGACCGATGTCTTCATGTCGCCGGCCAACAAGAAGACTCCCGAGAGACCGATCAAGACGATCCAGAGCGTCAGTTGAATGCGCTCCACTGGCACGAGTGCGGTGTCGGCATCGCGCAGCCACGCTTGGCAGTGCCGCAGTGTCGCCCAGAGCAAGAACAACCCCAAACCAAGGGTCAGTCCGAAGCCGATCCAGACCAGCAATGGCAAGTGCCCGCCGGTGACAATTGGAACGCCGGGCGCCGGTTGGCGCGTGAACAGAAACAGCAGATTCATCTCGCCCAGATACGGCGCGTGGCCGCGACTGGCAGCCGAGAGAAGCCGCGCCCCCAGCCAACGTCCGTTCGGCAATGGCCAGGCTGCCGCCAGTGCCTGTGCCCCGAGCGTCCACGCGTGATCGAATCGACCGTTCACCCGCGCCGCCGCCACGCCGTAGGCGTTGCCGGATGGACTGAACCCGAACATGACCGGGCCCGAATCTGGATCCATCAGCCAGTCGGTGTGCGCCATGTCTTTCGGGTACTCGCGGAATCCCGAGGCCAGCCAGTTGTCCTGCCAAAAATTCTGCACGTAGAGGTCGTACCAGCGCCGGGCCTGTTCCGGATAAAGTTCGGCGGCATAGATCAACACGTAGGACATGCCGATGCCTCGCGAGGGTGAATCGGGCGTGCCGGATGTCAGATCGACGGAGTAGGGAACCAGGCCGCGCTCATCCAGATACGGGGCCGAGAAAGCCCGGAGCGCCCGTTGAACGAACGCGCGATGGTCCGTCCCCAACACCGCATCGGCGCGTCGGATCCAGGCAATTGCGGCAAACACGTCGACCGGATAGCATTCGCCCGGATAATCGTGCAGCAAACCGTAGGGCGACTGATCCAATTCCGCCGCGAGGGTCTCCACCTGGTCACGCAACAGATCCAGATGTTTGCCGTCGTGGAGCAGATGTTCCCGCGAGGTCAGCGCCTGAATGATCATGGCCCGGAAGAACACGTTTTCCCGGTGAAAATAATCGCTGCCCCAATGTTGGCGCACCCAGGTGTGATGCACCGGATCCAGCACGAGGTCGGTGCAGGCGTCGATGGCTTGCCGCGCATAGTCGCGTGGCGCCTGCGGTGCGACCGACGGGTCACGATCCCATTCCTCCTGGAGCGCTTCGGTCGCCGACAAGTAGAACACCGAACCGAACATCGGCCATTCGGTGCTGGGCACATCGTAGAGGTCGAGGTGGGCCGCCACTCCCGAGGCGATGCGTTGCCGCGCCCAACGTTCATAGCGGGGTGTCAACGCCCGGTGCAATCGCCATACGGCACGGGGAATCCCGAGCGGCCGACGCAGCCGGATGTCGCTTAAATCTCGGAGCAGGATTGCGCCCGGCAGGAGAAACCAGTAGACGGCCAGTCCCGCGACGATCAGAGCGTTTACCAGGGCACACCCGACCAGGGGCCGTTGTCGGATTTTTCGCCACACGACGACGGGGTTCCATGTCGCGGCTGCGTGGATCTTCCCGATCATTTTCAGATGGCGTTTGCCGGCAGTGACGTGACAAGCGCGGTCGCCGGTCCAGACCGCGCCGATAACGCAGACGCTTTGGCCAAATCGTACAGGAGGGCCAATCCCAGACGGTCGACCGTTTCCGCCGTGTTGGAAAGAACCACCACACCCACGCGACCGTCTTCGGTGAACCCGAGATAGCTGCGAAACCCGCCGGTGCCACCGTTGTGCCAGATCACGGTTTGGTTGAGGCGCCCGTTCGGTGAGCGTACCCAGTTCATGCCGAACGCCAGCTTCGCACGTTCATGGAACAACTCGCGGTGGGATTCGCGGAGGGCATGCTCGATAGGCTGTCCTTCAGGGTGCATGTTCGCCTGAAGATACTTCAACATGTCGACGCCGGTAGAGCGCAATCCGCCGGCGCCAGCGAACTGGTTTCCGAGTTGCCACGGATCAGACCGCAGGCCGAACAGCACCGGTCCAAAACGCAGCAGCGCCCGGTAGCCTCGCGCGAACCGTGCGGCCTGCGCGCTCTCAAGCGTCACGGTTGTGTCGTCCATTACCAACGGGTGGCAAACCTCCCGTTTGATGAAGGTCTCGTAACTGACACCGTTTCTCGTGGCGAGCAGGTAACCCAGCAGACCCACACCGAAATTCGAGTAGTTGGATGTCGTTCCCGGCTTGGACCGCAGTTTCACATGACGGACGTCGTCCAGGAATATGGCGTCGGTATAACCCGCATACGGATTGCCCCCAAAGAACGCCATCTTGAACTCCCCGAGTAGCAGCGTCGGATCGATGGTCATTCGGGGAAAGCCGGATGTGTGCGTGGTGAGATGCCGCAGCGTTACCGCTCGGGCCGATTCCGGAAGTTCGACACCGGCTGGGAGCAGTTCCTGCGCGGGTTGATCCAACCGGACCGTGCCGCGCTCGATCTCCCGGGCCAACGCGATGGCGGTGAACGTCTTGGTGATGGATCCGATCTCGAACATCGTGTCTCCGCGTGTTGGTGCATCCCCTGACAACGCGGTTCGGCCGAACGCCATGACAGTGGCGTTCGTCGGGCCAACCACGCCCACGACCAAGCCGACGCTCCGGCCCTGGTTCAAAAATGCGACACAATGCTTTCGAATCAACGGCTCCAATTCCGGCGTCCGACCGTCGCTCCATTCCAATGGCGGATTCCCCTTCCAGCCGATGACAAACCCGGTCTTCCAGACGCCGATCGCCCCGACCAGCAACAGGCCAAGACCGGCCACGCCGAGCGACCCAAACCGGTTGGATTTTCGCAGCCTGACGAGACGCAGGAGTCCACTCGCCACCGCCAGAACACAAGTCGATGCCGGTAGGAAAGAGAGCAGGTTGTTCACGAGGCCTGGCTCCAAACGTGTGTCACCACGATGTTCATCATCGACGCGATTGCAACCAACGGTCGCGGTGATCTTCGAGGGCGGTCTTCACTCCCACTCGATCGTGCTGGGTGGTTTGCTGGAAATGTCGAAGCAGACGCGGTTGACGCCCTGCACCTCGTTAATAATGCGGGTGGAGAGCCGCGCCATCAGGTCATAGGGCAACCGCACCCAGTCGGCCGTCATGCCGTCGACGCTCTCGACCGCACGAATGGCGACGACGTTGTCGTAGGTGCGTTCGTCGCCCATGACGCCCACCGTTTTGACCGGCAACAGCACCGCGAACGTTTGCCACACTTTGTAGTACAACTCGGCCTGCTTCATCTCGTCGATGACGATCCAGTCGGCGTCCCGCACGATTCGCAATCGTTCCGGGCTGACCGAGCCGAGGATGCGCACTGCCAACCCCGGTCCGGGGAACGGCTGGCGCCAGACGACCTCGCGTGGCAGGCCGAGTTGCGTGCCGACCTCGCGCACTTCATCTTTGAACAATGTGCGCAGCGGCTCGAGCAACTCAAATTTCATGCGTTTCGGCAGGCCGCCGACGTTGTGATGACTCTTGATCATCGCGGCGGGATTGCCGGCGATGGGCACGCTTTCGATCACGTCTGGGTACGTCGTGCCCTGGGCGAGGAAACGGGCAGCGCCGCGCTTCCCCAGCACGGCCGCCGCGGCGGCTTTCTCGAAGATCTGCACGAAGGTGCGGCCGATAATCTTGCGTTTGCGCTCGGGATCGCTGACACCGGCCAGGCGGTTCAGGAAAACATCGGTGGCGTCCTCGTAGTGGAGCCGGATATGCAGGTTCTTGCCGAACACGCGTTGGACGCCCTCGGCTTCGTCCTTGCGCAGCAAGCCGTTGTTGACGAACACGCAGGTGAGTTGGTTGCCGATGGCCTTCTGAATCAGCGCCGCGGCGACACTGGAGTCCACGCCGCCCGATAATCCGAGAATGACGCGGTCGTTGGCGACCGTGCCGCGGATTTCCTCGACCGAACGCTCGACGAACGAGCGCATCGTCCAGCTTCGTCCGCAGCCGCAGATGTTGTGGACGAAGTTGGCGATGATCTGTTTGCCGTTGGGTGTATGGTGCACCTCGGGATGGAACTGCAGGCCGAAAAGCCGATGGAGCGGGTCGGCAATCGCTGCGTACGCCGAGTTCTGGCTGCGCGCGGGCCCGAGAAATCCAGGCGGCAACCGGACGACCTTGTCGCCGTGGCTCATCCACACCTTCTGGAAGCGGTCCATCCCGGCGAACAACGCGGACTCGGAAACGATCTCCACTTGGGCGTCGCCGTATTCGCGTTTCTCGCTCCGCTCGACGCGTCCGCCGAGTTGGTGGGCCATCACCTGCATCCCGTAACAGATGCCGAGAACGGGAACGCCGAGTTTCCAGATGCCGGGGTTGCATTGCGGCGCTTTCCTGGCGTACACGCTGGCGGGTCCGCCGCTGAGAATGATCCCGCTCGGCTTGAATTCGCCGAGCGTCGCCGCCGGCGTGTCGTAGCGGAGGATTCGCGAGAACACCTGGCATTCGCGGATTCGCCGGGCGATGACCTGCGTGTACTGCGAGCCGAAATCGAGGATGATGATTTGCTCCATGCTATCTCGCGCTCTTGCTCTTTCTCATGATCCTACTCTGCCGTTCGACCGCTCGCGTCCCGCAGGAACGGCGGGAACACCAGCATGAGTAAGAGTAAGAGAATGAGCAAGTTATTTGCTGCCCATCCCGACGCCCTGCACCGTTTGGAAGACTTTGCCTTCGGTCTTGATGGCGGGGGCGATGATGATCTCCGTCTCCTGGAATTCACGGATGGTGCGTTTGCCGACGCTGCCCATGCACGTAGCCAACGCCCCCATGAGATTTTGGGAACCGTCGTCGAGTTCGGCCGGGCCGAACAGAATCTGTTTCAATGAACCCGTCACGCCGACCCGGATGCGGGTGCCGCGCGGCAGATTGGCGTGGGGCGTGGCCATCCCCCAATGGAACCCTCGACCCGGCGCCTCCTTGGCGCGGGCGAACGCGCTGCCAATCATCACGGCATCCGCCCCGCAGGCAAACGCCTTGCAGATGTCGCCGCCCTTGCTCATGCCGCCGTCCGTGATGATCGGCACGTACGCTCCGGTTTGTTTGAAATGGTAATCGCGTGCCGCCGCGCAATCGACGGTCGCCGTCACCTGCGGCACGCCGAGTCCGAGCACGCCCCGCGTCGTGCACGCCGCGCCGGGGCCGACGCCGATGAGCACGGCCGACGGGCCGCATTGCATGAGTTCCAACGTGGCCGAGTACGTAACCGTGTTGCCGACCACGACGGGGATCTTTGTCCGCTTGCAGAACGACGCGATGTCGAGGGTTTTGTATTCGCTGGAAATGTGACGGACGGTCGAGACGGTTGATTGCACCACGAAAACGTCGGCACCGGCTTCCGCGGCGATGGCGCCGAAACGTTCGGCCCGCTGCGGAATGGAGCTGACGGCGCACAGTACGCCTGCGTCCTTGATCTCCTTGACGCGTGCGGCAACGAGTTCGTCTTGGACGGGCTCGGTGTAGATCCGCTGCAGGAGGTGGGTGGTTTCCTCCTTGCCGGCGTTGACGATCTTGTCGAGAACTTCCGCCGGATTCTTGTATCGGGTTTGGACGCCTTCCAGGTTCAGCACCGCGATCCCGCCGAGTTTGCCCATTTCGATGGCGAACTGGACGTCCACGACGCCATCCATCGCGCTGGCCAGGATCGGCACGCGGATCTTGTGCCGGCCGAGTTGGAAACCCGTGTCCACCTCGTTCGGGTTGATGGTCACATCGCCGGGTACCAACGCGATGTCGTCAAAGCCGTACGTGACGCGGGCCTTACGATTTTTGCCAATCCACATGCCCATGGTTGAAAACCTCCGTGACGTTCGAGTTCCTGCCGAATCTTCCGGGGTGGACGGCAACGCCTCCGTGTGCCGACGGCGGTGGAAGCCGCGCCGCTCGCCACTTCATTCATACCGGTTTGCAGGGACTGGCACAACTCCCGATTCGCGAACGACGCGAAAAAAAGTCTGGCCAAGACCCGGCCACTTCAAGGATGGACCACGGCGCTCTCGGTATTGGTGGCCGCAGGCGCTTGCGTGGCCCACAGGAACCGCACGACGCCCCACGCCAGCGTCGGCGCGATGCCGGCCCCGTCCGCCTCGAAGCGGATTTGCTGGGCGAACAGCAGCGCCTGCGCGTCCACGGCGTCGTTGCCACACGAGCGATCCAGCAACGCGTAGCGTACCAGACCGTCCGTGCCGACGCCGACGCGCACCTGCACCGGCCGGATCGGCGTCGGGCTGCTGAGCACGGGCAACTCCGGCCCGTGAATCACGCCACGGTCTTCGAGCGCGCCGAGAACGCGGAAAACGGATTCATTGACCGTGACCGGCGGGGTGGCGACCTCGCCGTCCGACTCCTCGGACTGCGCCGGGGTTTTCTCCGCAGCCGAGAGCACGGCAGCGGGGAGCGGCACCGGCTGCAGAAGCGATGGTGGCGCTTCGGCGGGCGCGGCGTCGAGGTAAGCGGGCTGCTCGTTCCAGCCGAGATCGCGTTGAGTGGCACTGATCTTTTGCCGCCAGACGTCCTGGGAAAAACCGTGCACGCTCGGCAACGACATCAAACTCGGGTCGAGGACGTCGGCGATCACGTAGCGTTCATCGGTCGGGTGAAGTTGACCGGGCCGAGGCGCGGGCATCCAGTCAATCTGCGGCGTTTCATGTGCGGGTGGGGTGGATCGCACAACGGTGACGCGGAAGAAGGCGAACATGGCCACGACGGCCAGCAGCGAGCTGGCCAGGATCCACAGCATCAATTGACCCTGCGCGAAGGACAGCCGGACGCGCTTCATGGCGATCAATTCGGCGCGCTCGCGATGGGGTTCTCGGCGCGGGCGGCGATATTGACCACTGTGATCCCGGCCTTGAGCGCGACGCTCATGATTTGCGTGACGGTGCCGTGGGCCACTTGTCTGTCGGCCTTGATGATGAGTTCGCGGCCACGGCCCTGCTGCACGGCGGCGCGGAGGGATTGCTCGAGTGTTTCCAAGGTGGTGGGCTGGTTGTTGAAAAAGAGCAGATTATCGCGGGTCACGGTCACAACCAGCGATTGAAAGGTGGTGACGGTGGGCGCGTTCGACGATGGCAGCGACACGCCAAAGCCGGATTGCATGACGAACGGCGAACTCAGGATGAAGAACAGCAGGAGCAGGAAAATCACGTCCACCAGCGGTGCCGGATCAACCAAGCCTTTCGACATCTGGCAATGCATTTTGAAGGTCATGGCGCATTGCTCCCGGGCCTAGGACTTCTGTTTCTCGGCGAAAACGACCGGTTCATCCAACAGGGTGCGGTCCTCGCGGCGCGTGAGATAGGCGAGAATCTCGTTGGCTGCGCGTTCCATGTCCACTACCAGGTTTTGAACGCGGCTGACGAGGTAGTTGTACGCCACATAACTGGGGATGGCCACCACGAGTCCGCCCGCGGTCGTCAACAACGCCTCCCAAACGCCGCCGGCCAGTTGGCCGGGCGAAGCCAATTGCGTTTTCTCGATGACCATGAAGATCTTGATCATCCCGGTGACCGTGCCGAGGAACCCGATCAGCGGCGTGATCTGCGCGATCGTTACCAGGATCGGCAGGTTGCGCTCCAGCCGGGTCACTTCGGTGCGCGCAGCATCCAGCACCGTCTCGCGGATTTCGTCGCGGGGGCGATCGTGATTGATCACGGCAGCTTTGACGACCTGGGCGACGGGCCCCGGAGTGTCGTCGCAGGTGCCGATGGCTTCGATGACGTTGCCCCGTTTCAAGGCGTTGAGGATGCCCTGGACGAAGTCGTTGGCGTGGATTTGGGCGCGGTGATAGTGGAAAAACCGTTCGAAAAACACCGCCACGGCGACCACCGCATTGAACAGGATGAGCCACATCAACGGCCCACCTTTGGTCATTACAGTCAGCATACCTGCCTCTGCTTAGCTCATCACGTGCCTGTTTTCAACGATAAACCACGCATGCGCCGGCCATCCTAGAACAGAATCAAGTGTTCGACGCGCAGTTTGCGGACGCGTTCGTCCAGCAGCGGTTTCATATCGGGGCACAGGTCGGCGAGTTTCTGGTACAGGATGATGGCTTCGCGCCATTGCTGTCGTTGTTCCTTGACGCCGCCCGCCGCCAGTCCCGCCTTACACATCCAGAACCGCTCCGGCGGCGCGTTGGGCTCCGGCGTCGCCGCCTGTTCGTACACCGCCTTGCTGTACCACTCGAAGGCCTCATCCAGCTTGGCGGCCTTCTCGTAGCATTGGCCGGTCTTGTAGTAGAGCTGGTCGCGCAAGGACGGATCCCCGTCGTGCGCCGCGTCCAATGCCTTGCGATAACTCACGATCGCGTCGTCAAACCGCCCCAACGTAAACTGGCAGTCTCCCTTTCGTCCCTGGGCTTCCGCCGCAAGATAACAATCGGGAAACTCCTTGATCAGCGATTCGAACACGAGCAGCGCGTCGTCGAACTGGCCGAGTTCCGACAACCCGTCGCCTTCGCCGAATCGCGCGTCGCACCGCCATTTTGAATCGGGGAAATTCTTCAACAGCGCTTCGTACAATTCGATCGCGGCCTTGTAATCCTGCCGCAGATAGGCAGCCCGGGCCGCCATGTACTGCGCGCTGTCGGCCAGACTGCTGGTCGGATAATTCTTCGCGAGCAACTGAAATTGTTCCTGCGCCTTGATGTAGTCCTTGTGCTTCATGTGGTAATCGGCGATCCAGAACTGCACGTCGGGCGCGAGCGCCGAGTCGGGGAATTTCCTCAGGAAATCCCCAAACTCCACGAGCGTCTTGTCGGTTTGTCCCTTCTGCGCGTAGCACCAGCCGCGGTTGTAGAAGGCGCGCTGTCCGAGTTCGGAGTTGGGCGCGACCGCCATGAGTTTCTCGAATTCCGCCGCTGCGTCGTCGTACTTGCCCTCGCGGTAGAACGATTCGCCGATGGCGAGACTGGCTTTCGCGGCCCAATCGCTCTTCGGATATTTCGTCACCACCGCGGCGAACGCCGTCCGCGCGTCGGCTTCCTGGCCCAGACCGCTGCGAACGATGCCGATGTTGAACTGCGCTTCGGCGGCGTAATCGCTCGACGGATACTGTTGGACCAGCGATTCGAACACGTGCATCGCGGCCTCGGAATTGCGGGTGCGTTGGTACGACTGGCCCAATTGAAAGATGGCGCGGTCGATGAGCTTCGTATCCGGGTAGGCACTAATCAGGCGCTGGTAATCATTGATGGCGTCGACGAACTGGCCGAGGGCGAACTCGGCGTCGCCGACCTTGAACAGCGCCTCGGCGGCGACGGCGGGGTCCTTGGTGAGCGCGGCGGCCTTGCGGAAGTAGGGTAACGCCTCGGCGACGTTGTTCAGCTTCCACGTGCACCAGCCCGCGTTGAAGTTGGCCTTGGCCAGCAGCGCGCTTTGCGGATACTTGTCAATCAGGTTCACGTACTCGGGTAGCGCCGCGGCGAAATCGTTGTTGGCAAACAGGAGGTCGCCCACCGTCATCTGAATCTCGTCGGCGAGCGGGTCGTTGGGGGCCGACTGCAGGTAGGCCTTCAGTTTCGCCACGCCGTCGGCCAGTTTGCCGCTGCGCACGTACGCCTCGCCCAGTTTCAACATGGCCTCGCGCTTCAGCGACGGGTCTTGTGCCAGCGCCAGCGCCTGCGCGAACGCCTGGGCGGCGTTGTCGAACTTCTCTTCCCGCCAAAACACCCAGCCCTCACCCCGCCAGGCTTCGGCGGCGAGCTGGGCGGTCACCGGCCGGTTCGGGGCCGACTTGTAGGCGTCGATCACGGCGCCATAATGCTTCAGCCCCTCTTCGAACTGGAGACGGCTCGCCAGCGATTCGCCCAGCCAGATATTGGCGCGAAACGCCGTCCGCGTCTTCGGGTACTTGGCGATCAAATTGCCGAGCACGGCTTCCGCCTGTTCGAATTGTTTCAGCGCGAGATGGATCTGGGCCCGCAGCAACTCCGCTTCCTGCGCCAGGTCCACCTTCGGGTTGAGTTTGTGGAGCGCATCCAGGGCGTCCATGGCCGGCGCGAAATGCTCTTCCTTGAATCGCGCAAACGCCAGCCCGTACAACGCTTGCTGGCGGTACGGGCTCTGCGGATACTTGTCCACCACTTCCGCGTAGCGCTGTTCTGCCCCGGCATAGCGCTCGCCGTGCAGGAGTGATTCAGCGAGCCAGAACCGAAAACTGTCGGGCCGTTTCTCCGTCGGCCATTTGGCCAGCGCGTCCTCCAGGGTCTTGACCGCTGCCTGCCATTTACCCTGGTCCAATTGCGCCTGCGCCAGGTCGAGCGCCACGCCGTCGGCACGATCCGAACCAGGGAATTGTTTCAGGTACTCGGCGAACTGTCGCTCGGCCAGATCGTACAGTCCATCGTGAAACGCCGATTCGGCCATGCGGTACAACTTGTTCTCGTCCGGCGTCGCCGCGCCGGCCCGGCGCAACCCGGCGCAGACCAGCACGACCAGCACCATGGACCAAAATCGTCTCATGCACCTCCTATGACGTCATTATTGGCAGAATCTTCATCGCACCGCAAGGTTTGAAGTCGGCGGGGAAAGAAACCCGCACGCCGGCCTACCGGGCGCGATAGAAGCGTTGGATGAAGCCGGGCGCGTTCGTGTCGATAAAGTTAATGACTCCGCTGGGCGAAGAATTTGTTGTCAGCCCGACCCAATCCGTCAGGTTCGTCGAAGCCTGGATGACGTAGCTGGAGTTGGCTGCGCCCAACAGGAGCCCGGTGAAATAGTTGCTCGCATCGACGCCGCAGCCGGTGAAGCGCGTGGGCTCGTTGAGATACAGCCGGGCCATCGCGCTGGTGACCGAGCCCGCCGCATTCGCCACCACGACGTCGTAATTCGCCTCGTCGGCGGACTGGAAGTTGGCGATGGTCAAGGAGGTGTTGGTTCCGCCCGGGGAATTGACCGCGTTGATCCGCCATTGGTATGCGAGCGGCGCCGCGCCCGCCGCAACGACGCTCAAGGTCACGTTGCTCCCCCCGGCGACCGTTTGACTGGCTGGCTGGGTCAGGATCGCCGGAAACGCGTTGGTATAATGATTTACCGTCAAAGCGTAGAACGATACCAGGGCGCCTTCGGTGCTGGGGCCACTGTTGTCCTGGCAATAATTGCCCGCCTTGAAGTACAGCGTCTGGTTCGTCCAGGCCGGGTCGGTCTGAAAGACGTTGACCGACTGGGTCGAACCGTTGACGACCATCGACAAGAGTCCGTCCGCCATCTTGATTTGGTAGGTGATGTTGTTGCTCAAGCCCACATTGCTGGGGAAGGGGAAGTGCGTGTCGGTGTCCGAGTTCGGACTTTCTTTCACCAGCGCGTCGATGGTTCCGTTGTTGTACTGCAGTTTGAGAAGCGGACGGGCCGCGCCGGTGTAGCCGTGGATTTGGCCAATAATCACTTTCTTGGTGCTGGGCACTTGAATCATCTGGCACTGGGCATCCATCAGGTGCGTGCCGTAGCCGACCCAATTCACACTGCTATCGCTCGGATTCAGTAATTCCCGCAATTCGGTCCGCGGATAGTCGGAACCGCTGGTGGTCGCGCCCGTGACCGGACACCAAAAGACCATTGCCCCATCGGCGCCAGTGTAGAAGTATGCGGCATTGGTGTAGCCGGCTACCAGTTGTGCCGTCGGAATCTCCGTCGCCGTGCCATTGGTTCCGCCCGAACTGTCGACGGGCAGAGTCAGCTTCCAATGGCTCAGATCGAAATTCCCGCCCGGCGGCTGGCTCGGGTCCAACGCCCGGCTCACGGCAGCGGTGAGGCAGACCGTTACCAGCGAAGCCAAGAGCCGGCGGGTGATCCTGATTTCCATGGAAGCCTTGCTGTCTAAGGTGCCAGAATTCGCGTCCTGCTGCAAGCGCACCTGATCCCCCGCGCTCACGACGGCACGTCAACGAATTAGTGAGCCGTCCGCAGTCGCGCGAGGTTGCTCTGGGCCTCGGAGAAATCAGGCTTGATCCGCAGTGCCTGCTCCCAGTGTCGGATTGCGTCCTCGACTCTTCCCGATTGCTCCAAGGCGACCCCCAGATTGTAGTGCGCCTCAGCGTAATTGGGTTTGAGCCGCAGTGCCTGCTCGTACTGGCCAATTGCGTCATCGATCCTGCCCACCTGCAAGAAGGCATTCCCAAGGTTATAGTGTGCCTCGGCATACTCGGGCCGAATTCCCAACGCCGCCTCGTACTGTCCGATTGCCTCCTCGATCTTGCCTGATTGCCTCAAGGCTTTTCCCAAATTGTAGTGCGCTTCAGCGAAATCAGGCTTGATCTGCAGCGCTTGCTCGAACAGATCGACGGCCGCGGGCAGCTTGCCCAAACCCACCAGGGCGATCGCCAGATTGTTGTACGTCTCGGCGGAGTCGGGATTGATTCGTAGCGCCTGCTCGTAGTGCCCGACGGCTTCTTGGGTCCTGCCAGTCTCGGCGAGAGCGAGCCCCAGGTTATTGTGCACCTCGGCGATGTTGGGATTGATTCGTAGCGCCTGCTCGTATTGTGCGATTGCTTCTTGAGTCCTCCCCGTTTTCTCCAAGGCGACGCCGAGGCTGTAACGTGCCAGGGGGTCGTTGGGAAGCTTCGCCACCGCGCTGAATCGCATCGCGATTTCGCTCCGATAGTCCTGGTTGCGCCGCCAGGTCAGAACCCCCAGACCGACCGCCATCGCCACAAACACGACCAGGCTGCGTCGTCCCACCAGAGAATATAATCCCATGACCACCACGCTCACCACCGCCGCCAACGACAAATACATGCGGTGTTCGTAAATCAGATCGTAAAGCGGGATAAAACTCGAAGTCGGCGCCAGAATCAGAAAGAACCATGCGCCCACAAATCCCCAGACCGGCCCCAACCTCGAAGTCGCGGCAGGGTTCGTTCTCCATGCCCAACCCGTCGCCGCCACGAGAATCGCCACCACAACCGCGGGCGGCAGAATGCTCGTCCACCTCTTGGCGGCTGGCCACCCATGACCCAAAAGCAACGGGTATGGCCACACGGATAATCGCAGGTAATGGAGGATCACACCTGGCTGTGTCGCCAGGTACTGCCACCAGGTGACGCCGCCAACCTGCGCATTCATCGCTGCGTTCTTGGCGAAGCTGCCGGCAGAAACCAGCAGAAAACCAAGCAAGATCCAAGTGCCGGCCAGCGCCAGATAGAGCGGTCCACGTCGCCGCCATCCTTCCCGGAACGAGTTGGTAAGAAACGCGCGGTCGTAGAGCATCACCATCAATGGGGCGGAAACCATCACCTCTTTGCTGGCCATCCCCAACGCGCAGGCGATCACCGCTGCCGCATACCACAGTCGTCCGTTACCCAACTCCGCGCCCCGAATCACACAGTACAGCGTCAGCAGATAGAACAACCCCATCATCGACTCGCAGCGCTGGATGATGTACGTCACGCTCTCGGTTTGGAGCGGGTGCAGCAGCCAGAGCAGCGCCACGGCCAGCGCCAGCCCTTCTGCGGGTTGACCGTACCGAGAACGCAGGCGTTCCCCCGTCAGCGTGCGACGGACGATCCCATACAACGTCAAGGCCGCGAGCAGATGCACGATGAGATTGAAGGCGTGGTAGCCGCGAACGTCGAGGCCGCCCATCGCATAATTCAGTGCGAGTGACAATTGGACCACCGGCCGTGACGTACCGCCGACGGCGTTGACCAGCGAGAGGTGGTGAACGCGCGGATTGCCTTCAATCCACGCGCCGTCATCAATGAAGAACGCATCCCGGAAGCTGTTGGAATAGGCCAACAGGCCCGCCGCAACCACGACCAAAGGGAACAACTTCCGCCCGTTCATGCGGCAGGCAGTCTATTCGAAATGACTGGTGGCAGCCAGCAGTTCCCGCGGACACAACGCGCCGACCAAAGACGTCGCTCGGCCATGAAGCAACGATCTCGGCGATTAAAAAAGTCGACAGACCAATTGTCTCTTGACTTCACTTTTGATGTGTGACCCCACGGGGCCGATTGCGCGCGGCGTCCAGTGCGGCATGATCGGCATCAACGTGGGCGCGCCCGCTCCGATGGCGCTCTTCTCGTTCTCCGGCTGGAACCGCTCGTTCCACGGCGACCTCCACGTCCAGGGCGTCGAAGGAATGATGTTCTACACGCGCCAGAAGCTCGTACTGTCGCGCTGGGATCAAGGTTACCAACGCCAGTTCGGTTGGTAGGCAGTGTCCTAATTTGCCGACTGGAGGGCCGCGCTCCGTTCGGACTCCGCACTTGCAGGGTTTTGATTGATCGCTACGCTGAGCGCCCCGATTCCACCGGCTAGAGGCTTGTGATAAACGCTAAAAACGTATTCGCTGACAGGAGCACTGTGCGCTTGGAAGAAATCCATTAGTGGATTGCTTCCGTGCTGGTGAGCGGACGTTGTCGACCGATTATCCACCATTCGTAAATCCCAAACGGCGCCACGCCTCCCGTGCGCAAAGAACCCTGCGGTATCCGGATAGTTCATAAGGAACAACCGCAAGGCAGGTTCTGCTCGACAATTGTCCCACATCTTCGACAGCGGATTCGCATTGTTGTACCACGATAGCCAGTTCGCCACGTGACTCCCCAGGTGCGGCGTAGCGATGGTCACCAAACGTCGCACACCATGATCCGTGGGCTTGTTCAAGAGGTAGTAGTGCGACAGCAGTCCGCCCAGCGAGTGGGCAACAAGGATAACGTTTGGGCTGTCAGCGCCAGCGCTGGCACGATAGGCCACGCGAATTGCCGCAATGCGTTCGTCCAGCGTTTGCCGCCCGTCGGCGGGCGCATTCTGCGTGGTTCCTTTATACGGATTTGGAAGCGGCCAGCCGTCTCGATCCGCTGCCCAGGCGTTCCAGCGAATCGTGTCGAAGGATTGCCGGTCGCGCGTGCTCACTCCCGGCCTGTCGCCGTAGTTGAAGGTGTGGAGAAATGCGTACTGGGTGGCACGTTGTGCGGATGTGTCGATAGGCAACGTGTTCGGAGCTTGATATGCGCCGAAGCTCGTATGCAACGCGTCTATCGCATTCTGCCAACCGGAGTCGTTTGCGTTAATCCCATGGACAAACAGAATGGGTTCAGGACGGTAGACACGCGGATCTTGTTGGGGCGGCGGGAGCCTCCATTCAAGCACCTTGGAAGTCTGCGACAGAGCCGAGAACTGCATGCCGCAGAGAAAGCAGATGCCCAAGGAGAAGATACGCTTCACCATTTGCTTTCCCTTTGAATGTCGCTGGATGCGAGAATCCACATCTTTTCCATCGCCTCATCAGAAAGCTGAATTCCTCCACCCCAGCCGCTGCAAAGAAATCCGAGTTTGCCCCAATGAGGCATCACGATGTTTGCAGGTTGGCCATTCAACTTCGGCCAGTTCTGAACCTTTGGCGCTCCATATCCGACCTTCTTGCCCGTGGATACGTCAACGATTCCTGCACTGACGGCAAAAATCCTCTTCCCGTCCGGGCTCCACGCCGGGTAGGTGCCAACGATTCCCTTGGTTTGCCAAGTTGGTTTGGCCTGTGGGTTGCCAATCTCACGTTTGTTCAAACCATCGAGATCCACCAGCCACAACGTTGCTCCTACCCAAGCGTCGCCAAAGCTGTTACGGCCAAGGTGAATCCACGGATTATGTACATATAGAACGCTCTTCCCATCAGGGGACACGCGGGGTTGAGTATCCACAGGACCATCGGTTAAATAGGTGGGCTTCTCTCCATGCTCATCGCACTTAACTATTCTGGAGGAATTGGTTCCACGCCACGATTCGGCGAACACGATCCACCGACCGTCTGGCGTCCAGTTGGGGCTGTCAATTGCCTGCAGGCCGTTTTCTCTTTGCTCCGGCGTGATGATTCGTTTCAGTTCCCTACCGTCGAGATTGACCGTCCAAAGACCGGTGAGGTCACTACCTGCAAACGTGACCGACAAAGCTATCTTGCGAGTCTTCTCGTTCACGTCCATCCAGGTGGACTGCGCCTGGGTGTCAATCGGATACCGCACGTCATGCCACAACTCCTTGAGTTCGGTCTTTTCGCTGCCGTCCGGCTTCATCTTGCAGAGATAAATGCTGATGCCGTGGCCGACGTCCTCGGTCGTGCTGCCAGAAAGCGGATCGGGCACAAGGCGCTTCTTGCGGGTGAACCGCCCCACCTGTTTGAGAAAGTAGACTTCTTCTTCAGTATTGCTGAATTGTGGCGGTTCGTTGGTCTTGGCCGACAGCCTCATCGCGGGTCCCCAATCGGCGCAGAGATACTCGATGTTCGCGAATTCTTGAGCGGATGCGGTGCTTACGATAAGCGCGATGGCAAGAAGAGACCCCACGTGAAACGTGGCAAGCTTCGACAGGCTCAGGGTGACATTGTTAGGAGGGCTCGATTTCATCAATCTACTGCGATGGGAATTCGAAAGAAACGGCTGAGAATCAGGTCTGTTCATTATTCAGTGTCTCCCTCTCGGCTCATCCGAAGAAAAGAACCGCATCTCAACCCTTCCAACCAGCACGGATTCTTTCGCTTTCGGCCGAAAGTTCAAGACAAAGTGATCTCATGTGTGACCCGTTTCCATGCAAGCCGAGCGGGGGGCGTAGAACTCTGTCACGACGGATCGGCGCTTCCACGTACGGATACGTGGGGACGCCTGTGGAGGAGGCCTTGAGACTACGAACGGAGATTCACCGCCTATTTCCGGTCGATCGCTTTCTGCAGGAACTGGCCGGTGTAGGACTGCGGGACCTGGCAGATCCGTTCGGGCGGACCTTCGGCGACGATGCGGCCACCCGCGTCGCCACCTTCAGGGCCGAGATCGATAATCCAGTCGGCACACTTGATGACGTCGAGGTTGTGTTCGATAACGAGCACGGTGTTGCCGGCATCGCGTAATTTGGTCAGCACCTCGAGCAGTTTGGCGATGTCGGCAAAATGCAGACCCGTCGTCGGCTCGTCCAAGATGTACAGCGTCCGACCCGTGGCTTTCTTGGCCAGTTCGGTGGAAAGTTTCACGCGCTGCGCCTCGCCCCCGCTGAGCGTGGTCGCCTGCTGGCCGATCTTGAGATAGCCCAGCCCGACGTCCTGCAGCGTTTGCAGAATGTCGCGGACCTTCGGCACGGCGCGGAAGAACTCCTCGGCTTCATCAACAGTCATGTCGAGCACGTCGGCGATGTTGCGGCCTTTGTAGGTGATTTCGAGTGTTTCGCGGCTGTAGCGTTTCCCGCCGCATTGCTCGCACGTCACATACACATCGGGCAGGAAGTGCATTTCGATCTTGATGATCCCGTCACCCTGGCACGTTTCGCAACGGCCGCCTTTGACGTTGAAACTGAACCGGCCCGGGCCGTAGCCGCGGACGCGGGCGTTGGGCAATTGCGCAAACAGCGTGCGAATGTGGTTGAACATTCCGGTGTACGTGGCGGGGTTCGAGCGGGGCGTGCGGCCAATGGGCGATTGATCGATGACGATCACCTTGTCGAGTTCTTCGACGCCAACGATCTCGTCGTGCGCGCCGGGCCGGTCCTTGGCGCGGTAGAATCTTCGGAACAACGCTTTCCGCAGAATCTCGTCCACCAGCGTGCTCTTCCCGGAGCCGCTCACTCCGGTGACGCAGATGAGCGTGCCGAACGGAAAACGGACGTCGATGTTCTTGAGGTTGTTCTCGCGTGCGCCGCGAACGGTGAGCCACCCGCGTTTCGGCGGGCGGCGGGTCTTCGGCACGGGAATCTGCAACTCGCCGCGGAGATACCGGCCGGTAAGTGATTTCGGGCTGTCCAGAATTGCCTGCAGCGGTCCCGCCGCCACGAGGTGGCCGCCGTGCAACCCCGCGCCGGGGCCGAGATCGACGACGAAATCCGCGGCGCGAATGGTGTCTTCGTCGTGCTCGACGACGATGACGGTATTGCCGAGATCGCGCAACCCCTTGAGGGTGTCGAGCAAGCGATGATTGTCGCGCTGGTGGAGACCGATGCTCGGTTCGTCGAGGACATAGAGCACGCCGACGAGCCCCGCGCCGACCTGTGTGGCCAGGCGAATCCGCTGGGCTTCGCCGCCTGAGAGCGTGTCGCTCTGGCGATCGAGCGTCAGGTAGGAGAGCCCGACGTTCTTGAGAAAGGTGAGCCGCGAGCGAACCTCCTTGATGATCTCGCCGGCAACTTCCTGTTCGAACTGCGTCAGTTCCAGCGAGGCCAGGAACCCGAGCGTCTCGTCGATGCTCATGCGGGTGAGATCGATGATCGACTTGCCGGCGACCGTGACCGCCAGGCTCTCGGGACGCAGGCGCGCGCCCTTGCAGTCCGGGCACTGCATGGCCACCATGAATTGTTGCAGCCGTGCCTTGGTAAACTCGCTGTCCGTCTCGTCGTAGAGTCGTTCGAGGTTGGGGATGACGCCTTCGAACGGCTTTTCCATTTTGCGCCACGCGCCCTTCCGCCAATAAGTGAACTGGATCTTTTCGTCGCCCGAGCCGTACAACAATCCCTTCTGGGCGTTCTCGGGCAGGTCCTTGAAGGGGACTTCGATGTCGATGCCATAATGCTTGGCCAGACCGCGCAGCAACATCCGGTAATAGATCAGCAGACGCCGCCCGCCGCGACGCCACGCTGCGATCGCGCCGTTGGCGACCGATTTGTTCCGGTCGGGCACAATCAGATCGGGATCGAAAAACGGTTTCGTGCCCAGGCCGTGGCAGGTCCGGCATGCGCCGTCGGGCGAGTTGAACGAGAAATGTCGCGGCGTGAACTCGCCGTAGCTGATGCCGCATTCCGGGCAGGCGTTCTGACTGCTGAACAGACGTTCCGACCACGGCGCGGTGACCGGCGTGGTCGCGGTGCGGTACAACGCCAGCAGCAGGCCCGAACCCCACTTGAGCGTCGTTTCGACCGAATCGGCGAGCCGCGCCCGGGTTCGAGGGAAGGCAGTCAACCTGTCGACGACCAGTTCGATGTCGTGGTTGCGGCGTTTGTCGAGCTTGACTCCGTCGGACAGGTCGAGAATCTCACCGTCGACGCGCGCCCGCACGAACCCCTCGCGTTTGATGCGGGCAACCACGTCGCGGAATTCTCCCTTCCGCTTGCGCACCAGGGGCGCCAGCAGCATGAGTTGCGTGCCGTCGCCAAGGTCCAGGATCTGGTCGACGATCTGGCTGGTGGTCTGGGTGGTGATGGGACGCCCACAGCGGTAGCAATGCGGTTTGCCGATGTTGGCGAAGAGCAGGCGCAGGTACTCGTAAATCTCGGTGGTGGTCGCGATGGTCGAACGCGGGTTGCTGCCGCCAAACCGTTGTTCGATGGCAATCGCCGGGGAGAGCCCCTCGATGTAGTCGACGTCGGGCTTCTGCAGGTGCTCCAGGAATTGTCGCGCGTAAGCCGACAAGCTCTCGACGTACTTCCGCTGGCCCTCGGCATAGATGGTATCGAATGCGAGACTCGATTTGCCCGAGCCGCTCAATCCCGTGACGACGATGAGCTTCTCACGCGGGAGGTTGAGATGGATGTTCTTGAGGTTGTGCTCCCGGGCGCCGGCAATAATGATGGAGTCTTTGGGCATCGCGTTCGCCGCCAAATCCCGAATGATTTCAAAGTTCCCATTATAACCATGGTCTTTCCTTATCCCAGCGAAATTCGCCGGAAAGCGCTGGCATATCACCTGCTCAAAGGAATTGGCGTGGCAATAGCCACGAGAAAGCAACAACCTAACAGGGAACCAAGGGACTCATGGAAGCGACCGCAACGGAATTCGAACAAGGCGCTATCAAGCATGGCGACAAGCAGTTGGAGCAATTGCACAAGCAGATGGAAGCGCTGTACCAGAATCTGCGCACGGTTCGCCATGCCGTCAATAACAACGTCGCCGTGATTATGGCGATGGCCGAGTTGACCCAACGCAATCCGGCCCAATGCCAGAAACTCAGCCAACTCTGCCTCGACAAGGCACCGCAGATCGCCGCGGCCATCGGAGGGTTCACGGAACTCTTTGAGGGCGCCGTCAGTTTGCAGGAAGAACTGGACAGTCACACACCCGTCAGCCCGCGATCGTAGGTGAATCACTGCGGTTCCGATGTTGGCGCCCCCTCATGAATCGGGGCGTTCGCGCCGGCATCGGCCGCCCGTTCAACCAGAGACGACGGTGAGCGCCGACGATACATCTGAGGGATTGACCTTTGAGCAGGTTCGCCATCTCGAAAACGTGAATCGGCTCAAAGCCGAGTTTCTCGCCAACTGCAGCCACGAACTCCGCACACCGATTCACGCCATCATTGGCTATGCCGAACTGCTGCTCGACAGCGTCTACGGGCCGATGACCGACGAGCAGGAACAAACGGTCCGGTTCATCCACGAAAGTGCGCAAGACCTGCTGGACCTCGTCAACAACCTGCTCGACCTCTCCCGCATTGAAAGTGGCCGCGCCGACCTGGTCCTCCACTCGTTTGACCTGCGCGATCTCATCAGCGAGTTGATCGGCCAGCTCAAACCGATCGCCGATGGCAAGCACGTCGAGCTCACCTCCTCGGTTCTCGTGAATCAACCCCTCATTCGGACCGACCGGGGCAAGCTCAAGCAGATCCTCATCAACCTCGTCGGCAACGCGATCAAGTTCACCGACCGCGGTGGGGTGACCATTGCCGTCTCCGTGGTGTCGCAACCTGGTGCCGGCGGCCGCGCCAACCCGCGATTTGCCATCGACGTGCGGGACACCGGCGTCGGCATTCCGCCCGACCAACTCGACCGCGTCTTCGAGAAGTTCTACCAAGTGGACGGTTCCGCGCACCGGGCGCACGAGGGCACCGGCCTTGGCCTGTATATCACCAAGCAACTGGTCGATATGCTGGGAGGCGACATCGCAATCCAGAGCACGCCGGGCCAAGGGACCACCGCGACGGTATCTCTTCCCCAAAATTATGAGGAGATCGAAGGGATCCACCGGTTGCGGTCGCACATTGCCGCGGCGGGTAACACGGCGCGCGGCCCGGACGGCGACGGTCAACGCGTCGTCCTGGTGGTCAGTGAACGCCCCGACATCGCGCGCATTCTCGCCGACGGTCTGGGTTCCCACGAGTACGACGTTCGGACGGCGGGCGACGCCGAAAGAGCAGTGACGCTCGCGTGCAAGCTGCAGCCGCTGGTGATCCTGCTCGACGCGCAGGATTCCTCCTCGGATTTGTGGTCGACGTTTCAGGAATTGAAGATCAAACCGGAAACGAAGAACATCCCGACCATCTTTCTTTCCAACAGCAGCGCCCACGGACTGGGCATGCCGTTGGCCGTCGCCGCACCACTCAGCCCGCGCGACGTTTTGCGCAGCGTCCGCGCCGCCACGTCCGCCGGCAAGAAGAACATCCTCATCGTCGACGACGAAGAAAGCTTCCGCGACGTGCTCAAGTGTGCGCTCAAGGATGAGGGCTATCACCTCGCCGAGGCGACCACGGGCACGGAGGCCATCGCCAAGCTTGAAGAAGGCAAGCCCGATTTGTTGCTGTTGGATCTGAATCTCCCCGAACTCGATGGGTGGGGCGTGATCCGCTACATCACGCAGCAGGAGAAACTCAAGGACATGCAAGTCCTGGTCATCACGGGCGTGATGCTGGACGAACACGAGTCCGCCACAATTCAGACGCACCAGTACGCGTTCATCAACAAGGAAGATTTCAAAGTCAACCGGGTGGTGAAGACGGTCGCCAGCCTGTTGGACATGAGGTGATTCATGCCACACCTGTTATTGATCGAGGACAATCAACACATCCAGCGAATCTTCCGCGAACGGTTGCAGCGCGAGGGGTTTCAAGTGGCCACGGCTGACGACGGCGAACAGGGTCTGCAGCGGGCCCGGGACCTTCGGCCCGACATTATTCTGCTCGACATCATGTTGCCGAAAATGGATGGGCTCGAGGTCTTGAAACATTTGCGGGAGGACGCCGCCCTGGCCAACATCCCCGTCTTCATGCTCTCCAACCGCAGCACGAGCAACGACATCCAGCACGCCCGCACGCTGGGGGCCCGCCGGTTCTTCGCCAAGGGCACCTCCGCGCTCCACGACGTCATGTGGCACATTCGTCACGAATGCGATTTCAAAAAGGTGCTGGTATGTGCCCCCAACGCCGAGGCTGCTGCGCCGATCGTTGGCGCGCTCGAACATCCCCAGGTGCTGTGCTCCGTGGTAACCGTGTTTGCCGACGCCATTGGCACCGCCTCGCGCGGGTCGCCCGACCTAGTCGTTCTCGATGCCCGTCCACCGGCGGCGAACGCGTGTACGGCCCTGCAACAACTCAAGTCCAGTGCAGCGACGAAATCCCTGACTGTCGTCGCTGTGGGCGTGGACGAACCAGCGACCCACCGGGCCGATGCGTTGGTGGACGGCGCGCGCCTCGCCACCGACCTGCGCCCCATCGTGATGAAATCCCTCGGCGTGGAGCCGGCGGAGGTACCGGCGTTGGCCGCCGTGTCCGGTTAGCCTCAACGCGGCGCCGCGTCCGCTTCCAATTCCTCGAGGCGCTCCTCGATCGTCACCGCCGTCGATTGCACGCGGCACAGGTGCGCGTACAAGCCGTCCTGGGCCATCAACTCCTCGTGGGTGCCGCGCTCGATGATCCGGCCCGACCGCACCACGATGATCTGATCGGCGTTGCGCACGGTCGAGAGCCGGTGGGCGATCACGAAACTCGTGCGATGCGCCATGAGTCGCTCGAGCGCTTCCTGGATCAGTTTCTCCGTTGCCGTGTCCACGCTCGCAGTCGCTTCGTCGAGAATGAGTATCGGCGGATCTTTCAGCAGCGCCCGGGCAATGCTCACCCGCTGTTTCTCGCCCACGCTGAGTTTCACCCCGCGCTCGCCGACGCGGGAGTCGTACCTCTCGGGCAAGCGCATGATGAACTCGTGGCAGTTGCCCGCCCGGGCCGCCTCGATCATCTCCGCCTCCGAGGCTCCGAGTCGTCCGTAGAGAATGTTTTCGCGAATGGTGCCGTTGAACAAAAACGCTTCCTGCGACACGATGCCGATCTGGTCGCGCAGCGATTTGAGCGTCACCTCACGAACGTCGTGGCCGTCGATCAGGATTTGTCCGCCCGTCACGTCGTAAAACCGCGGGAGCAGATTCACAATCGTCGTCTTGCCGGCCCCGGTTGGTCCGACCAGCGCGATGGTCTCGCCCGGGCGGGCGTGGATCGTGACCTCCTGCAACACCGGCAGGGCCGCGCGGTATTGGAAGCTCACGCCGCGATATTCGACGGCGCCGCGCGCGCGGCCGCTGAATTCCGCCGCTCCGCCTGTCTCGGCCACCTCGATCGGCGCGTCGAGGATGTCGAACACGCGTTCGCCCGCGGCCCGTCCCGCCTGGAACATCTGGTTCAGCCCGTGCAGCGAGCGCACCGGCTGATACAGCATTCCGAGATAGGCGAGGAAGCCGACGAGTTTGCCGAGGCTGAGTTGATCGGCAATGACCGCCCGGCCACCGAGCCAAAACACGATGACGTAGCCGAGCCACGCGCTGAATTCCATCGCCGGCGAGTACATCGACCAGGCCCCCATCACCCGCAGGGTCGAGCGCCGCAGGGTCTGGGCCCGCGACTGGAACCGGCCGAGTTCGTGCGGTTCGCGTCCGAAGCCCTTGATCTGGCGGATGCCCTGCAGGTTGTCGTGCAGCAGGGCGTTCAGCGCCGAAGTCGCCTGGCGCACTGCGCGGTAACGCTTGTGCGCGGTCATCGTGTAAATCAGCGCGCCGGCGGTCAGCAGGGGAATCGGGAGCAGCGACCAAAACGTCAGCCGCGCGTCGAAGTTGATCATCATGAACACAACGCCCACCAACCCCAGCAGAGCGGTCGTGCCCTGTTCGATACCGTCGATCAGCACTCGCTCGACGGCGTTCACGTCGTCGATGACGCGGGTCATCAAATCGCCCGTGGCCCGTTGGTCGTAGTAGTTGACCGACAAGCGCTGCAGTTTGTCGTAGAGATCGCAACGCATGTCGAAAATCACGCGTTGTTCGAACCGGTTGTTGAGCTGGATCCGGAGAAAGTTGAACAGATCGCGCAGGAAACACGCGAGCAGCAGCAGTCCGGCCATCACGAGCACGAGATCCATCCGCCGATGGGCAATGACATTGTCGATCATCACCTGCGTCAGCTTGGGAAACGCCAGGCCGGCGACCGTGGAAATGACCGCACAAACGACTGTGCCGACGCCAAACCATGGGTAACGCCGCAGGTACGCCGACACGCGCACGAAGATTTCGCGGGCGCTGCGCCGCCGCGCCACCATCGTCTCGTCGTTCACGGTGTCGTGGTGAACCATGCGAAACCATAGGCTGGGCGGCGCCCGGATGCACGTCCAAAAAATATCTTGCAATGATAAGGTGCTTTGGTAAAGGCTTGCGTCAGGTGAGGTGGCCATGCGATTTGGTGGAACTCAATCGACGGGTCGGTTTCGGATTGTCTCGTGGGCGGTGGCCGGGTACGTGACTGTCGCGTCCGCACAGGCGGGCTGGCTCGATTTCCTGAAGCAAGGAGCAGGGTCTACCAACTCCAGCGCTGCGTCCCCCACGGTACATCTCTCGGCGGACGAGATTGCCAGCGGACTGAAGGACGCACTGGCCAAGGGTGCTGAGACGGCCATTGGCAATCTGAGCAAGACGGACGGTTTCCTGAAGAACCTTGAGGTGAGGATTCCGCTGCCCGATTCGCTGGTGGAGATCGAGAAGGGCTTGCGGCTCGTGGGCCAGCAGAAGTACGCCGACGAGTTTGTCGCCGCGCTGAATCACGCCGCCGAGACGGCGGTGACCGAGGCCGGACCGATTTTCAGCGAGGGGATCCGGCAGATGACCGTGGCGGATGCGGAGCAGATCCTCAACGGAGGGGACGACGCGGCCACACAGTATTTTCGGAAAGTGGGCGAGTCCCGCATCCAGGAGAAGATGTTGCCGGTTGTGAAAGCCGCCACTGAAAAAACCGGGGTGACGGCCGCCTACAAGAATTTCATCGGCAAGGCGGGCTTCGCGGTCGTGCTTTCAAACAAGAAGGACTTGGACATCGATGCCTACGTTACGCAGAAGGCCACGGACGGGCTGTTCAAGATGATCGCTGTTGAGGAGAAGGAGATTCGGAAGAATCCGATGGCGCGCACCACGGATTTGTTGAAGAAAGTGTTTGGCTCAGCCGTCAAGTGAGTTTGCCGTGGGCGCAGGTGCGTTCGCGGAGTTGTTGTTCTAAACCAGCATTCAATCGGAGGCGACATGCATCGAATCAAATTGTATATCGCAGCAACGTTCGTGGTCACAGGACTACTGGCGGGCGTCGTTACCGGCCGGGCCGACGGCGTGCCCGCCGCTTCAGCGCCGCCCGACAGCGACGTGGTCAAGGATTGGCATGGGAGCATCGCGTTGGGTTTGTCGGTCACGCAGGGCAACAGCAAGACGCTCACGGGCAACGGGGCGTTTGACCTGGCGAAATTTTGGAAGATGGACGAGTGGCGGCTTGGTGCCGACGGCCAGTACGGAGTGAACAACTTCGGGTCGAGAACCAACGAGGTGACCAACGCCGAGAACATTCACGGATTCGCGGACTACAAACACTTGTTTACCGAGCGATGGTACGGCAGCGGACGCGTCGACGCCTGGCACGACGATGTGGCCGATTTGCAGAACCGGGAAGTCGTCGGTCCGGCCGTCGGTTACTTTTTCATCAAGAGCGATGCCTCCCGCCTCCACGGCGAAGTCGGCGCCGACTACGAACACCAGCGTCAGGGAGGCGACGACAGCAACTTCTTCACTCTCCATCTCAATGAGCGCGCCGAGCACAACTGGGGCAAACAGGCGAAAGTCTGGGAAGAAGTCACCTACCTGCCCAAGGTGGATGACTTCAGCACCTATCTGCTCATCAGCGAACTGGGCGCGGAAGCATCCATGACCGCTCAATTCAACCTGCGCATCGTGTTCCAGGATCGCTATAACAGCGACCCGGCCCCAGGCCGGGTCCCCAACGATCTGGCGATTTTGGCGTCACTGGTTTATAAGTTCGGACCGGCAGAATAGAAACCATCGGAATAAGTTAGGAGGCCACGATGAGAATCATTCGATTGCTCGCCGTCATCACCTTGTGCACCGGATTGCTGAGCGCTTGCAGCAAGCAGGAACGCGCGCCCGCGGCACGGTCCGCTCCGCCGTCCGCCGTCGAAGCGCCCCAGACCGCCCCCGAAGTCCAGAAGCAGGCTGAAGCGGCCAAACCGGCAGCGGAACAAGCCGCCCAATCGGCCGCGTCGACTGCGGACAGCATGATCGACAAGGCCAAAGCGCTCGTTGCCAGCAGCAAGTACTCAGAAGCGATGGATGTGTTGAACAAACTGTCCGCGATGAAGCTCACGCCCGAGCAGCAGGAGATGGTGAACGACCTGATGGCCCAGGTGAAGCAGGCGATGGCCGGCACCGCGGCTACGGAGGCAACCCAGAAAGCCAAGAACGCGGTTGGCGGCATGCTGGGCGGCAGCCAGTAGACTGGTCTCAAACCCCGCAACCCGATTCACCCGAGAGGAGAAACGCCATGGGAATGATCAAGGAATTCAAAGAGTTTGCCATGCGGGGCAATGTCGTCGACATGGCCGTCGGCATCATCATCGGCGGCGCGTTCGGCAAGATCGTAACGTCGATGGTCAACGACGTGCTGATGCCGCCCATCGGGGTGCTGTTGGGTGGTGTCGATTTCGCCAGCCTGGCGATCAAAGTCAAAGACGCCACGGTGGACGCCGCCGGCAAAACGACGCCGGCCGTGATCATCAGCTACGGGAAGTTCATCAACACAGTGCTCGACTTCGTCATTGTCGCGTTTTGCATATTCATCGTGATCAAGGCCATGAACGCGATGAAACACAGGCTGGAGCACGCGCCGGCGGCGCCTTCCGCGCCGACGACGAAGGAATGTCCCCGGTGTTTCTCGACCATCCCGATCAGGGCCACCCGTTGCCCGCAGTGTACGTCGGATATCAAGTGAGCCGGTTGCAGCCGCGCTTTCGCGAGGCGCGGTGGTGGCAGTTCGGTGTGAACGGCCGGCGGTGGGTTTGCCGCCCCGGCCCGCCGGCTTGACCGCTGCCCGTGTTCGCCGCTAGTATGCGTCGCGGGCCACGAGCCGTCTGTCCCGGAAAGCATTCATGTCGCAGACTGACATCACTTCGCTGCAAAGGGAAGGCCGCAAGTTCAAGCCGCCGGCCGCATTCGTCCGGCAAGCCCACATCCGATCGCTGGCCGAGTACCGCAGGCTATACCGGGAATCCCTGCGTACCCCCCGGAAGTTCTGGGCGCGCATGGCGAAGGAACTCCATTGGTTCAAGCCGTGGAAGAAGCTGCTCGAATGGCGTGAGCCGTTCGCCAAATGGTTCGTCGGCGGCCAGATCAATCTCAGTTACAACTGCCTCGACCGGCACCTCGCAGGGCCGCGGCGCAACAAAGCCGCCCTCATTTGGGAAGGCGAACCTGCCGGCTTCGGCAATCCCGGCGAGACCCGCGTGCTCACCTACACCGATCTGCATCGCGAGACGTGTCGATTCGCCAACGTGCTGAAGCGGAACGGCATTGTCAAAGGCGACCGCATCATCATTTACATGCCGATGGTTCCCGAAGCGGCCATCGCCATGCTCGCGTGCGCCCGCATCGGCGCGACGCACTCGGTCGTGTTCGGCGGGTTCAGCGCCCAGGCGCTCATCGATCGCATCCATGATTGTCAGGCGAACATGGTCATCACCGCCGACGGCGGGTTTCGGCGCGGGCAGATCGTTCACTTGAAGAAGAACGTGGACGAAGCACTCGAGCAATGCCCGAGCGTCCGGCGCGTCATTGTATTGCGGCGCACCCACAACGAGATTCACATCCAGGAAGGCCGCGACGTGTGGTGGCACCGTGAACTGGAGTACGTCGGTGCCGATTGTCCGGCGGAAAGACTCGATAGCGAACATCCGTTGTTCATTCTCTACACCAGCGGCAGCACGGGCAAACCGAAAGGCGTGTTGCACACCACGGCCGGCTACCTGCTCGGCGTGTATCTGACGACGAAATACGTGTTCGACCTGAAGGAAGACGACACGTACTGGTGCACCGCCGACATCGGCTGGGTTACGGGCCACAGTTATACGGTGTACGGCGCGCTCGCCAACGGCGCGACCACCGTCCTGTACGAAGGCGCGCCCAACTGGCCCGAGCCGGACCGGTTCTGGCGCCTCGTTGACAAATACAAAGTCACCATTTTCTACACGGCGCCGACCGCCATCCGGGCGTTCATGCGCTGGGGCGACGAATGGCCGCGCAAACACGACCTCCGTTCGCTGCGCCTGCTCGGCACCGTCGGCGAACCGATTAATCCCGAGGCGTGGATGTGGTATCACAACGTCATCGGCCGGAAACGCTGCCCGATCGTGGACACGTGGTGGCAGACCGAAACGGGCGCGATCATGATTACGCCGCTGCCCGGCGCGACGCCGACCAAGCCCGGCAGCGGCACGTTACCCTTCTTTGGGGTCGACGCGGCGGTCGTCAACCGGGAAGGCAAGGAACTCCCACCCAACGTCGGCGGCTACCTCGTCATCCGGCGTCCGTGGCCGTCGATGCTGCGCACGATCTACGGCGACCCGGAACGGTTCAAACACCAGTATTGGAGCGAGATCCCGCACGTGTATTTCACCGGCGACGGCAGCCGCCGCGATCCGGACGGCTATTTCTGGATCGTGGGTCGCATCGACGACGTGCTCAACGTTGCCGGCCATCGCATCGGCACCGCGGAGGTCGAAAGCGCGCTCGTCTCCCACCCGAAAGTCGCCGAAGCCGCCGTGGTGGGCCGGTCCGACAGCTTGAAGGGCCAGGCGCTGGTCGCGTTCGTCACCCCGCGCAGCGGCGTGCAAGTCACGCCCGAATTGAAGGACGAACTACGCGACCACGTCGCCAAGCAGATCGGGTCGCTCGCCAAGCCCGACGACATCCGGTTCACCGACGCGTTGCCCAAGACGCGCTCGGGTAAAATCATGCGGCGACTGTTGAAAGAGATCGCTGCGGGTGGCGACGTCAAGGGCGACACCACCACGCTGGAAGATTTCTCCGTCATCGCCAAGCTGCGGGCGGAGGAAGAATAATCCCTTCAACTCTCGCGCCGGGGTTTGCCGCCGGCAGCCGTTGGCTTCCGACGGCGCCGACGGGGGCCGTGGCGCGTTCTGCCGGGTCACTTGTTCTGCTCGTGGCTGGGGAGGGCTTTCTCGAGCGAGTTGAAGAATCCCTTGGTCGATTTCTCGAGTTCTTGAGAAGCGCCCTCCAACGCTTTGCCGGTCGAATCGGTCACGCCACTGAGGTTCTTCTTCAAGTCGTTGACGTTGACGCCGATATCGGGCAGACGCACCTGGCTCATCATGGTCATGAGCACCAAGCGGGTGATGTCGGTGGAATCCGTGATGTCTTTGTACGTGGCGTCGACGTTCAACGGGATGGTGCGCTCGGAAAGTTTGCCTTTGCTGTAATCCTCGATGGTTACCGTACCGATATGAATCCGCAGTTGGTCCACGCGATACGACGTCTTCTTGCCGGTCTCGGTCTTGGCGGAGTCGGATCCCGTGCCGCTGGAGGATGAGGTGACGCCTTTCAATCGTTGCACGTTGGATTCGCCCTTGGCGTTTTTGACGACGACAATCTGTTTGAGGTTCACCAGCATGTCGTTGATGTGCGGCGCGCCGGCCAGCATCGAGCCGAGCCGGTAATCCATGCGGAACTCCGGGAGATCGACGAACATCTTCTCTTCGAAGTCGGGCGGGTTCATCAATTTCAAGTTGCGTACGTCGAGCTTGCCATTGAGCAGGCCGACGTTGACGGAGCCGATTTCCAAGGGGAACCCCGTCAGTTTTTTGGTGCCCACCTCGACGGACAAGCGGGCGATGACGTTGCGCCCGAGGATCAACACGACCGCCAGTACCAACAACCCGATGCCGAGCCACCGAAGGAATTTTTTCATGTTTTGCTTTTAGCCTCCATCCTCTGCACAATCAACCCGGAAGGCGTTTGGGTCAAATCGGGGCCACGAGATACCCATGATTCGATTGGGGGCACACATGTCGATTGCCGGCGGGGTCGATCGCGCGTTGGAGCGCGGGGCGTCGATCGGCTGCGACACCATCCAGGTTTTTCTGAAGAGTAACCGGCAGTGGCGGGGAAAGAAGTTGACGGCGGCGGAAACGCAGCGGTTTCACGTACAGCAGCAGGCGACGAAGATCGCGCCGGTGTTCGCGCATGCGTGCTATCTCATCAATCTCGCGGCGGCAGCGGGACTCACGCGGCGCCGGTCCATCGCGGCGATGATTGACGAGATCCAGCGGGCGACACAACTCGGCGTGCCGTTTATCGTGATGCACCCCGGCGCGCACCTGGGCGCGGGCGAGCGGCTGGGGTTGCGCCGCGTCGCGCGCAGCTTGGATGAGGTGTTCCGGGCGACGCGGAACAGCCCGGTGAAAATCGCGCTCGAGACGACGGCAGGGCAGGGGAGCAATCTCGGTTATCGGTTCGAGCATCTCGCGGAGATCATGGGGTCGGTCGCCGCCCCGGAGCGTGTGGCCGTCTGCATCGACACGTGTCATTTGTTGGCGGCGGGTTACGACATTCGCACGCCACAGGGTTATCGAGAAACGATGCGGAAGTTCGACCGGGTCGTCGGTTCGAACCACGTAGTCGGGGTCCACCTCAACGACTCGAAGGCGCCGCTCGGTTCGCGGGTTGACCGGCACGCGCACATCGGCCAAGGGCACATCGGGTTGTCGGGATTCCGCAGCGTGCTCGGCGACGGGCGCTGGCGCGGGTTGCCGATGGTACTCGAAACGCCGAAGAGCGACGATTTGCACGAAGACGTGGAAAACCTGCGGGTCCTGCGCCGGCTGTCTCGACAAAAAAGTCTCCCCCGTGGCTAGGCGGGGGAGACCCTTCGCGCGTGGAGGACGCCAATGTTACTTGGTGCCCTTCAGCACGACGAAAGTGGACGTGCCATCGCGTTGAACGTACAGTAACCCGCCTTTGTCGCGGTCGATCTTGGCGATGGCGGCCCGGAAATCTTCAGCGGAACGAACGGGCGCGCGGTCGATCTCGGTAATCACGTCGCCGCGTTGCAACCCCTTGTCCTGGGCAACGCTGCCGTCAGCAACGTCGGTGACGACGACGCCCGCGGTGCTGCCGATATTGAGGCGGTCCGCGAGCTCCTTCGTCAAGGACTGGACCGTCAGACCGAACGCGCTTTCGGCCTTCGGTTTGCCGGTCTGCTGGTGGGACGCCAACTGGAGACGGTCCGGCATCTCGCCGGTTTGCAGCGCGACCTGGATTTTCTTCCCGCCGCGCCAGACGTCGAGGACGACCTTCTGGCCGATTTGTTTGCGGAGAATCTGCTGCTGCAGTTCCTTCGGCGTCTTCACCGCCACGCCATCCACTGCGACGACGATGTCGGCCGGCTTCAGATCGCTGCTGGCGGCGGGCGTGTCGGCGTGGATTTCCTGCACGACGACGCCGTCCTTCACGCCGTTGGCGAATTCGGCGAGTTCCTTGTTGTCGGACAGGGACTGGATGCCGATGCCGATCCACGGCCGGACGATCTTGCCCTTCTCGATCAGCTGGTCGGCAATCTCCCGGGCCATGTTGATGGGGATGGCGAACCCGATGCCACGATTCAGTCCGCGAATGGCCGTGTTGATGCCGATGACGCGGCCTTCGATGTCGCAAAGCGGTCCGCCCGAATTGCCGGGGTTGATGGACGCGTCGGTCTGGATGTAATCCTCGTAGGCGCTGCCGCTCTGGCTCCAGAGCGCGGACCGCCCTTTGGCGCTGACGAAACCGACGGTGAAACTGTAATCGAGTTCGTAGGGGGCGCCGATCGCGATGGCCCACTGGCCCACTTTGACTTCATCGCTGTTGCCGAGCTTGGCCGCCGTCAAATCCTTCGCGTCGATCTTGACCACGGCGATGTCGGTCCGGTCGTCCGCGCCGACGACTTTGCCGGAATACTCCGTGCCGTCTTCGAGATGCACGGTAATCGTGTCGGCGCCATCAACCACGTGCTGGTTGGTGAGAATATAGCCATCGCGACGAAAGATGATTCCCGAGCCCTGAGCGTCGATGTCGCGCGGATGCCCCGGCGGCAGTTGCCGGAAGAAAAACTCGAACGGTGTGCCCTTAAACTGCTGACCGTTGTCGTCGCCGTTATCGTCCTGTGATTCGACCGATACGCCAATCTTGCGCTCGGTCTTGATGACGACGACTGCAGGGCTGGCCTGATCGGCGACTCTCTCGAAAGCGCTTTCCAGGCGCCGGGCCAATTCGAGGTCGCTGTTCGATGCTTGAGACCGTGCCGTCGCCGCCGACAAGCAGACGGGAGAGAATGCCGTCAAACAGAAGGCCAGCCCGATGGTCCACCACCGGGCTGTTCGGAGACCGCCACGCGAAATTGACTTGTCCATAAAATTCAACCCATTGACCCGGCTCGTACGGGTCCGTTCAAGATTGCCGACGCGACTGACCTGGGGCGCCATGCCACAGCGAATATGGACGAAAACGCGCGACTCGGCAAGTGCTGAGGAAGCGGTGGCCATACGTCCGTCTGTGGCGGCGCTTTGCGAGCGGCGAGGGTCGTCGGCGGCGTGGACGACCGGGACAGGCCCACCTCAAGCCTGCGTTGACAAGGCGGGCGATTCCGATAACCTTGGTTCGCGGGTCAATTCCATGATTGCCACGGCTGAGACCACCGAACTTCAGGAACGCGTGCGCGAGCTGAAAACGCAGCGCAACGCCGTCGTCCTCGCGCACAACTACCAGGTGCCCGAGTTGCAGGACGTCGCCGATTTCGTTGGGGATTCGCTCGGCCTGTCGTTCAAGGCGAAGGAAACCGACGCCGCCGTGATCCTGTTCTGCGGTGTGCATTTCATGGCCGAGACGGCAAAGATCGTCAACCCGAAGAAGACCGTGTTGCTGCCCGATCTCGAAGCGGGCTGTTCGCTGGCCGATTCCTGCGACGCGCGGTCGTTGGCCAGATGGAAGGAAGCGCATCCCGACGTCGTCATCGTCGCCTACATCAACTGCACCGCCGCCGTCAAAGCGCTCGTGGACATCATCTGCACGTCGAGCAACGCCGTCAAAGTGGTCGACTCGATCCCGGCCGACAAGAAGATCCTGTTCGTGCCCGACCAGAACCTCGGTCAATGGGTCGGGGCGCAGACGGGCCGGCAAATGATTTTGTGGCCGGGCGCGTGTTCGACTCACGTGCTGTTCACGCACAAAGCTCTCTTCCGGTTGAAACAGGAGTATTCCGACGCGAAGATCGTGGCGCATCCCGAGTGTCTGCCGGCAGTCCGCCTGATGGCCGACGAAGTGTGTTCGACCGAGAAAATGGTCGGCTATTGTCGGAACTCGGTCGCGCACGAGTTCATCATTGCGACCGAGTCGGGCATGTTGCACCGGCTGAAGAAGGAATTGCCCGACAAAGTGTTCATTCCCGGTCCGACCGACACCTGCCACTGCAACGAGTGCAGTTTCATGAAAAAGAACACGCTGGAAAAAGCGGTGGCCGCGTTGGAGAATCTCGGGCCCGAGGTCACCCTCGACGAAGACACCCGCCGCCGCGCCCTCGTACCAATCGAACGAATGCTGGCGTTGGGAAAATAGCTGTCGGTGTTCGGCGATCGGCTTTCCGCCCGGAGATGTCATCCGAAGAACTGGACGATTCAGTCTGAAGCAGCTACAGTCTTAGCCTCGGGCAGAACCCACGACAACCGGCCGACGTCGTACGGCGTGGGCGGTGGACATTTTATGATGATCGGAAGGAGAATCCGCAAATGATAACCAGAAGAGACGTAGTGATCGCAGTTGTTGCCGCCTGTGCGACGCTGGCCGCCGTGGCCTTGGCCCAGTCGTCCGGCAAGACGGTGATGAAATCGACGGTGTTCGACTGGAACGGCGTCAAGGCCGAGCCGACGAAGGTGGGGGCGCGGCGGCAATTCTTCGAGGCGCCCACCGCCACGCTCGACCAACTGTCGTGTCATGTCACCACGCTGAATCCGGGTGAGATGCCGCACGCGGGGCATCAGCATCCGGCGGAGGAATTGATCATCGTCAAGGAAGGGATGATCGAAGCGGTACAGAACAGCGTGACGAATCGCGTCGGGCCGGGTTCGATCGTGTTCGAAGCATCGAACGAGTATCACAGCCTGCGGAATGTGGGGCAGACGCAGGCGAGTTACTACGTGATCAAATGGTTCTCTCCCGGGATGTTGAAGGACAAGAAGTAGGAATCGAACCTGTCGTTCAGGCGTAGGTTCGGCCGAAGCTCACGCTTCGGCTACAGGGCGCAAACAACTTCCAGCGCACCATTCGCAGGTCGCGCTGCGGCTAGGGTTTCTGAGCCGCCCGATGTTACGGGCTGATTTTCAGGCGTTCGAGATCTTCTTCGCCTTCCATGAGGACGCCCTGTTCCTTGTACGTTTTGAGCATGAAATGCGTGGCGGTGCCGGTGACGCCATCGATGGTGGCGAGTTTTTCGGCGACAAACTGGGCGACCTCGCGCAGAGAATGGCCCTCGGCAAAGATCAACAGGTCGTACGCCCCGCTCATGAGAAACAGCGAGGTGACCTCGTCGAACTTGGCGATGCGCGTGGCGATGCGGTCGAACCCGCCTTCGCGTTCGGGCTGGATCTTCACTTCGATGGCGGCCTTGACGAGGTTGGTGTCGATCTTGTCGTCGTTGATGACGGCTTTGTAGCCCAGGATGATCTTGTCGTCTTCGTACTGCTTGATGCGGCGTTCGACTTCGTCAGCGGGCAGGTCCAGCATTTTCGCCAGATCGACGGGTGTTCGCAACGCGTGTTCTTCGAGGAGTTTGAGGAGCGGATCCATGGGGACAGTGTAGGGTTCGCGGTTCAAAGTTCAAGGTTTATCCCCGGCCACGGGTCCCAAGTTCGCCGTTGCCGTCGGCCGATGGCGTGTGCTAGAGTGCGCGGGTCAGCCGGTCGGGACGTAGCGCAGTCTGGTAGCGCACTTGCATGGGGTGCAAGGGGTCGCGAGTTCGAATCTCGCCGTCCCGACCATCTACCGTCTTCGGCTCAGATCGTCAGGTACGCGGCAAAGAGCTCGCCGAACAGCACGCTGATCTCCATGACATAGAGCAATCCCGTTGCGGGCTGATTGGCTTTCCGTTGCACGCAGTCGAGGACCATGAATCCCAGCACCAGCGGCAAGGCGAGCCCCCACAGCAGCCGCATCAGGAAGAAGAACAGGTTGCCATGGATCGACCACAGCGACGGGATGAACGTGCGGGCGAGATTGGGGTCGTAATCTCTCAGGAGCACCACGGTGGCCAGCACGACCAGGCAGCGCAAGCCAACGGCTCCCAAAACGATCTGTGTGAACCGGAGCAGGTGCTCGAACGAGAGCCGGCGCATCAGGAGATACCAGTGGCCGAGGATCATGCCCACCGTCGCGGCCCCCAGCAGCAGGGCGCCGGACAATACGCTCGCGTCGAAAAACCCCGGTGCGGTGGTCACGATGCCCCGGGCGGCCAAGGTTTGTTCCGCCAATGGCAGTAATCCAAAGATGAAACCGACAAAGCCCGACGTAATGAGGAGCACGCGGCCAAGGTCCGGCCTGCTGAGCCGGAACGCTCCGTAAGCCGCCGTGGCACCGATGACCGTCAGGCCGAGGAACCGCACGGCCATCCAGTCCGACTGCAGGGAGATTTTCGCCAGCAGAAGTGCCGCGGCAGTCACCACCGCACTGAGCAGGCTGGTGAACGTGAAGAAGCTCGAACGGATTTCGCGGGGCGGTACCAGACAGAGCATCAGCAAGGTACCGATGCTCAGTTCGGTCAGGACAATGGAAAGGACCTGAATCAGTTTCATTCGTCAAGCAGCCTTGGTTGGCGCGGCGCTGGATATCGTCCCCGGTGTCCCGTGGCCCACTGCACAGCGCACACTACTGGCCCACGACGACGACCGAGTTCGAGCTACCGTAGCCGTCGGGCACCAGTGAGGGATTCTCCGGGTCGGCCATCCATTTGCCGTCCACGATCAGTTTGTACACGTAGCGGCCTGCCGGGAGTCGCACAGTCGCGGCCCATTCGCCGTTCGGTTTCTTGTGCATGGGCGTCTCCGTCGGGCTCCAATTGTTGAAGTCACCGGCTACCGCCACGGTATTCGCTGTGGGAGCGGTCAGCGTGAACTCGATGTTCCAGAGCTTCGGCGGTGGTGGCGGCGGTGGTGGCGGCGGCGTTGCCGGTGGCGTCGGTTTTGGAGGTTTCACGACTGCCGTCGTCGTGGGTGTCGGTTTCGAAACCGTCGTCTTCTTTTGTGGTCGCGTGGCGGCCGGCTTGTGGAGGAACCAATACGCCAGGGCCAGTACGCCGATGGCCGCCAAGATGCCCACGATGAGATTGATGATCAGCGGCACCGGGGACTTTCTCGGCGGCGGAGGAAGCGGTTCTGGCGGTTTCGGTTCCGGATGCAGGTCGACGCCCAGCCGCTTGGCGGTGGCCTCGGTCTTGGCCTCCTTGAGGTCCTCCAGCAGCGCGTCGTAATCGCGGTAGCGGAGGAGAATGCTCTTGTTAAGCATTTTGTCCACGACTTCTTCCGTCTTGCGGGTGACGTCCGCGCCGAAATCGCGGAGCAGCGGAGGTTTCTCGTTGAGCCGTTTCTCGGCAAGTTCCTCGGGCGTGTCGGCTTCAAAAGGTGGGTGGCCCGTCAGCATCTGGAACAACGTGGCCCCGAGGCTGTACACGTCGCTGCGGAAATCTTCCGCGCGTCGTCCGACCCGCTCGGGGGAGATATAGTACGGCGAACCCCAGATGCCTTCGCCGGGCGCGACCTCGACGTTGGCCAGTTTGGCCAGCCCGAAGTCGAGGATCTTGGCTCCGGTGTCGTTGGTAACGAAGATATTCGCCGGCTTGATGTCGCCGTGGATCATTTGGTTCTTGTAGGCGGCGCGCAGCCCCTCGACAACGTCGGTCGCCAGGTCGAGGGCGCGCTCCTCGTTCATCGGCCCGTCCTTTTCGATGATCTCGCGCACGGTGCGGCCCTTGAGCAACTCCATCACGATGTAGTACTGCGCCGATTCCTCGCCGACGAAATAGATCTGGACGATGTGGGGGTGGCTGATGGCGGCTGCACTGCGGGCTTCTTCCAGGAAATCGTTGAGGAACTTCGGATCGCGCGCCAGGTTTTCGCGCAGGACCTTGATGGCCACTTCACGATTGAGCGTCGGATCGAACGCGCGGAAAACTGTGCCCATGCCTCCGTGCGCGATTTCCTCGAGCAAGTTGAAATGACCCAGCTTTGACGAAAGCGCCATGAACCTTACGCATTCTAGTGATTCTTATCTCGGGCGCAAGCTTTGTTGTCAGTTTCCGGCAGGGCCGATTTTCGGGCCTCCGGCAGGGGTCCAGCCCCGCCTTGCGGTCCGTCGGGGTTTCCGAATACAATGGCGCTGTGGACGAGGTCGCCCATAACCTCGATCGCGTTCGGGGACGAATGCGAGCCGCGGCGGCGCGCGCGGGGCGCCGATCCGAGGACGTGACCTTGGTCGCCGTCAGCAAGACGGTGGAGCCCGAGCGGCTCGAGGCCGCACTGGCGGCGGGCCAGATGTTGTTTGGCGAAAGCCGGCTGCAGGAGGCCAAGGCCAAGATCCCATTGGTATCGGGCCGCGCGCACTGGCACATGGTGGGCCACCTGCAGTCGAACAAGGCCCGCGACGCCGTGGCGTTGTTTGAGTTGATTCATTCCGTCGATAGCGTGAGACTGGCGGTTGAATTGAACAAATGGGCCGAGCGCGCCGGCAAGACACAGGTGATCCTGCTCGAAGTAAACGCGTCGGGCGAGGCCAGCAAGTTCGGGTTGGAGCCCGAAGACGTCGAGGCCGCGCTGCGCGAGATCAACCGACTGCCGCGTTTGGAGGTGCAGGGACTGATGACCATCGCGCCCTTGAGGGACAACGTCGACGAAGTCCGGCCCTGCTTTCGCCGGCTGCGCGAACTCCGCGATCGCGCCGGGCTGCGGGAGTTGTCGATGGGCATGACCCACGACTTCGAGGTCGCGATCGAGGAAGGGGCCACGATGGTACGGATCGGCACGGCGGTTTTTGGAGAACGACAACGACATGAGCCTACAGAATAAGACCATCGCGTTCATCGGTGCGGGCAACATGGGCGAAGCGCTGATTCGTGGGCTGCTGTCGGCAAAAACTGTCCAGCCGTCCCAAGTGATTGCCACGGACGTGCGCCCCGAGCGGCGTGAATTCCTGGCCCGGACGTTCGGCGTCCGGACCGGCCACGACAACGCCGACGCGGCCCGGGCCGCCGACATCATCCTGCTCGGCGTCAAACCCCAGCAGATGAGCGAGGCGTTGGCCGGCGTCAAGTCCGTTATGGCCAGGTCCAAGTTGTGTATCAGTATCGCCGCCGGTGTTACCACCGCCCGCATCGAACGCGAACTGGGAGGCCAGGCGCGCGTCATCCGCGTGATGCCAAACACGCCGGCGCTGGTGGGCGCCGGGGCGGCGGCGTTGGCGAAGGGAGCGCACGCGACCGACGCGGACGTGCGAACAGCCGAGACGATTCTGGGCGCGGTGGGCATCACGGTCCGTGTTGAAGAGAACCTCCTCGATGCCGTGACAGCGCTCAGCGGCAGCGGGCCCGCGTATGTTTTCCGCGTGACGGAAGCAATGATCGACGGGGGTATCGCCGCCGGGCTTGATGAAACCCTGGCGAGAAAACTGGCGATCCAGACGGTCTGGGGCGCAGCGAAGTTGATGGCCGACAGCGGCCGGGCGCCGGAGGAGTTGCGTCGACAGGTCACTTCACCCGGTGGTACGACGGAGGCGGCGCTGAGAGTGATGAACGATCGCCGGCTGGCGGAAACTTTCGCCGAGGCGATCAAGGCGGCGGAAAATCGCTCGCGGGAACTTTCTGGCGCTTGACCGGGCGCTCCCGTGACCGTTCGTGTCCGCCGATGAGAAAATGATGCGCCAACCGCCTCCCTAGGGTCCACCACCCGGGTGTTGCACCCGGATCAAGCGAGTCGGTTGGCGCGAGGCTGTTTCCATTGTGTTCCACCTAATAGACGAACGTCTCGAGTTCGTACCGGGCGACGTAGGGACGTCCCCGTTGCGGGTCGAATCGCAGTGCGGCACGGATCGCCTGCTCCTGCTCGCGCATTTCTTGGGGCGTAAGCGGCTCGACGCCCAAGGCGCGGGACTCCTCATCGTAACGGCTACCGCAGTAAATCACCAGGGGCGAAAAATAAATGTAATCGCCCGTCGACAACGAAAGCTCGTTCAGTACCTCCGCGGTTTGCTGCCGGTGCGCCGCATCGAACGCCCGGCCACCCGCGCCCAGAAGCACGATCACGCCGACGGCGATGCGTGCTTCCTTGAGCGCGTGAACGCAGCGCTGCATCCGCTCGGCAGTCGCCGGTTTGCAGAGCCAGCGGAGCAGATCGTTGCTGCCGGTTTCCAGCCCGATGTACACCCGGCGCAGTCCGTGTTCGCGCAGCCGGTGGAACTCGGGCGCCGTGTGGGACTTGCCCGTGAACACGTCGAGGAACGAACTCACCCCGTCGAAGCGCGTCTTGCTGCCGTACCACCAGTGCACGGGAACGGAATTCTGTTCGGCCGGGGGGAACTCAAAGTGTTCGTGCAGCACGCCGAAGAACTCGCGGAGCGTGTCTTCGGGCAGCGCCAGCGCGTTGGCTTGGCCCAGCAGAATCGAGCGTCGGGCCCGCAATCCCTCGCCGTGGAACGCCACGGCGTCACGCACGTGCTGGCGGAATTGCTCGGTCGTCTTGCAGTCGTAAAACACACCCCGATACAACTCGCAGAAGAGACAGCCGCCATACGCGCAGCCTTCCGTGGCCTGCAGCACGAGCGCGTTGTATTGGTCGGGGGGCAGAATGGCGACCCGCCCGTACATTTGATTGAACCGCTGGGCATCGGCCCGGGCCGCTTCGACGCCGAACTTCGTGGCGCGCTCCAAGAGCGGCGTGAGCGTTTCGACGGCCTGATGAACGGACGGTTTCCCAAACTCAATCGCGAGCGCGCCATCGTTCAGCCGTGCCAGAACCTTCACGGCCTGCGACTGGGCTTGGTCAACAACCGCGTCGGCGCTATCGGCGAGCAGTCCGCGCTCCACGCCGCCGCCCTCGTCTTTCGGGCGTTTCCGCGTGACGAGCACCCGATGAGACAGGCCGCGACGGTGATACACGTTCGGCTCGGCGACCTTCAACAGCCGGCCATCGAGGTCATAGTGCAACGCGTGTTCGGGCTGGTCGAAGTACAGCGACAATTCCGCAGGCGAGAGCGCCACGTAAACATGTCCGCCACCCGACAACCGCACTTGGATTCCCGCCGTCAGTCCGGGCACCTCGCCGAGCGTCCGGTTGCGCTGGTAGCGCAGAACCGATTGTGCGGCGGTCGCCGTCACGTCCGTAAGGCCTCGCTGTAGGCCGGCTCGACCGGGGCCGGGCTGATTTCCTCGTCGGTCAGGTAACACGCAGGATCGGACGCCCACGGGTCGCCGTGCACCTGGAGAGCGCGCACGCGGAAGCTGCCCCCGCAGATGTCCTTGAACCGGCACTCGCGGCAGCGGCCCTTGAGAAGCGGGAGCCGGTTGCGGAGTTGGGCGAGCAGCGGAATCGAATTATCGCTCCACGTCGCGCTGAACGGGCGTTCCTTCACGTTGCCCAGCGTCGCGCTTTGCCAGAACTGGTCGGGATGAATGTTGCCCTGGGTGTCGATGTTGGCGATGCCGATGCCCGAGGAGTTGGCGCCCCCCCCGTTCCACTTCATCCATTCATGGACCTGCTTCGCGCGGGCCGGGTTGACGGTCTGGAGCTTCAAATAGACGTACGCGTTGTCGGCATGATTGTCGACCGTGAGGATCTCCTTGCGCATGCCGCGTTCGTGAAACACGCGGGTCCGCGCCAGAATGATCTCCATCGCCCGGCGGATCTCGGTGGGCGTCAGTTCGTCCGCCCGATTTCCGCGGCCCGTGTACACGAGGTGATAAAAACAGGCGCGCTGGATTCCTTCGGCTTCGATGAAATTGAAAATGTCGTGCAGATCCATGCAGTTGCGGCGGGTGAGCGTGAGGCGGAGGCCGACTTTCTGTCCGACCAGTTGGCAGGCGCGGATGCCGCGTACCGCGGCGTCGAACGCGCCTTTCTTTCCGCGGAACAGGTCGTTGGTCTCGCCGATGCCATCGAGGGAGATGCCGACGTAGGCAAGTCGGATCGCTTTGAGCTGCGCTGCGATGGCCTCGTCGATGAGCGTGCCGTTGGTCGACAGTGTGACGCGCAGGCCCCTGGCCGCCGCGTAAGCCATCAACTCCATCAGGTCGGGCCGCGTCAGCGGTTCCCCACCCGAGAACAGGACGGCGGGGATGCCGAATCCGGCCAGATCATCGAGCACGGCTTTGGCGTGGGCGTTGGTCAGTTCGCCGGGATACTTCTGGGCGTAGCTGTCCGAGTAACAGTGCACACACCGGAGGTTGCAGGTGCGGGTAACGTTCCAGACGACGATGGGTTTACGTTCAGCGGCGGTCTTGGGGGCGTCGGGACCGTGGCCATAACGGAGGTGATCCGCCGGTTGTTCTGCTCCACAATAGAGCTTGGTGATATTGACCATTGTTCACCTCATTCAGTGCGAACCCGTAAACTGCGGCAACAGCGTTAGCACCGGCTATGCCCCGTCAAAATCGGACTCGGGGAATACTTGCGCAACTCATTGATTGGAGGAAGGATGAAAAGGGTTTTCTGGTAGGACGCCGTGTAGACTGGCCACTGGCGAGCCCGCCAAGTTGTCAGTGCCCGGTATGAGCCGGGACAATTTGTCGGTCGGTCCCACGGGGCCCACGGCCCTGTGCAACCGTCCTTGACGGAGCGCGGTTGGACCCTCTATACAGGCTTCAGAATCCGATGTCGACAGGAGGCTCCTCCTGATGCGCCGGGCAGGTCTGTTCGGGACGGCGCCGCGTCGATTACGAATGCGGCGGTGCGTGGCTCATCAACCGGGAGCACAGGCCGAGTTTGGGGGAGATGGTCATCCAGTGAGACAACTATGGTTCAAGAAATTCCGTCCAACAATTAAGCGGAACACCGGTTGGGCGGCCACTGAGACATGACGTCGATATCCCGCAGGGTGACATTATGCCGAAACTGGACACCGAACTGCATGTGAAGATGTTTCGGGCCGGGAAACGGCGACGAAGCCTCACTTCACGGATCCGGAAAGCGATCAAGGTGTTACTCGGCAAGGACGACGTGTACGGACTCGAATGGGGTGACCCGGACGTGTTCCCTCCCTTGCGGCACGTTCGAGATCATTTCGTCATGCCGTATCTCGCGCCTGACAAAACGGTTGTGGAGATAGGTCCTGGTGGCGGGCGGTGGACGCGCTATATGCTCTGCGCCAAACAGATTTATGCGGTTGATTACCATCAAGAAATCCTGAACGAACTCAAATCGAACTTCGACGCTGCGAACATCGCCTGCGTCAAGAACCACGGGGACGATTTTCCGAACATACCAGATGGGTCGGTTGACTTCTTGTTTTCTTTTGGAACGTTCGTGCACCTCGACGTCGATCTCATTGATCGCTATCTTCGAAACATGAAACCGTTGCTGAAGCCCGGGAGTCAGGTCGTCATTCAGTATTCGGACAAGACCAAGCCTCGGGGCCGGAGCAACGAAGGGTTTTCGGAGAATGACCCCGATAACATGCGAAAGCTTGTCCTGTCTCACGGCTATTCGATCCACGAAGAAGATTTGGAAACGCTGGCGCACAGTTCGATTGTTCGGTTTGGGCCTCCCAAGGTCGGCACGGGCCCGGAGGCGACGGCGAGAGCCGGTAAGTAACCCGCCTCAGTTCTCTTTCGCAGGCTCGCGGCGCTCATGCCGCATCGGTTATTCCGGGCTTGGTGGCTGGCTAAGCGTCTGCTCTCCGGTGGGATGCCAACGGCGGTGATTCTGATCGTGATTCTGCGGGAACACCGGACAAGTTCGGGAGGGGCGCGAATCGGTCGACGCGGGAGGGTGTTGGCTGGGCATTGGTTGCCGGCAGCGCTCCCTAAGCATTCCACTGCGCTGCCGGCCCCAAGCTTGAGCCCGCCTGACCGTCTATCGCGACCCACGATGCCGGGGAGGGAGACGCCCCGGCGAAATTGCCTGGCCACACCGCAAAAGAACAAACGGGGTGAAACGTGAAAGCTGACCGGACTCAGCAAAACCGTTTCGCTAGGGTGGAATCTAGCACTTCGACGGGGAAGGAGCTACGCTTGGCTTGTCTACTTCTTAACCCGGATTGACAAGCCCCGACGGGCGCGGAACTCCGATGGCGAGCAGCCAACCTGGCGACGAAAAGCCCGGTTGAAATACGGAATGGAATCGAACCCGGCCTCGAACGCGACTTCGCTGACCCGCAGATGGCGGTTCAGCAACAGCTTCTTGGCCGCCTCGATGCGCAACTGCGTTCGGTACTCGGTGAAGGTCAACCCGGTCTGTCTCTTGAACAGCTTGCAGAAGTGGCAGGGACTGATGTGCAAACGATCGGCCAATTCGCGCACGGTCGTGGCGCGGTCGCCCTGTTCGGCGAAATAGGCCTCGATCTTCTGCAGCAGCGGCGACCGTTGGCCGGCTTCTTCCAGCAACAGACGCTGGCCGCACTCGGCGAGATACTGCGCGAACATCTCCAACAGCGTTTCGACGGCGTGCAATTTCTTGGTGTCCAGCGACGGGCTTGCGTGCCAACTGGCCTGCAGGGCGTTGACCCGAGATTGCAGTCCCCATTTCTTGAGTTGGCCCGTCAGCCGCCGCAACTGCACGGCGTCCAGCGTCCCGAGGGAGAAAGGCCCGGCCAGCAGATTCCCCACGTGACGGCCCCCGATCACGACCGGCGTTACCAGCTTGATCAGCCCGGCGGGACATTGGCAATGCGCGGCCCGGCCCGTGCCCGCGGCCTTGCGCTCGGCGGTCAAGAGTCTTTGCTGGCACAACTCCCCGCTGCCCGGGCCCATGCAGCCGTCGATACAGAACAGTGACGAGAGCGGCGTGCCGGGTTTTCCGCTGCCGCTGGCCGGCAACAACGTCAACGGCAGCCCGGTCGCGCAGCTAAACGCGACCTGTTGCCGCCGGACCGCGTCCGACTTCACGAGTTGCTGCCAGATATCCATTCAGATTCCCCCGAACAGATGGGCCGGTTCGTGCATCCGTTTCGGCTCGTACACGCAAAACGGCTCTTCGGCCATGTAATCGCCTGCGGCGTGAAATGCCCGAGCCCGACAGCCGAGGCAGATTCTCTTGAACTCGCACAGACCACACTTGCCTTCGAGTTGGTCGACGTCGCGCAAGCGGGCGAACACTTCCGAATCGTTCCAAATGTCGCGAAGGTTTTTCCGCTTCACGTTGCCCGCGCTGACCGGCAGATAGCCGCAGGGGAACACCTCGCCGGTATGCGACACGAAACAGACGGCACTGCCCGCCAAACAACCCTTGGTCATCGCCGCCATGGCCCCGGAAGAAGAGGGAGGATGGGGTATGGTTGATGGTTGATGGTTGCCGGTGGAGGCAGGCGATCGTTCCGCTCGCCTCTGGAACGAGGCTCCGGCGCGCCCGTCGGTCTTCGCCCGTTGCCCGTCGTTCCTCTCCCTACGTTCTTCCGCGAGGCGCTGCCGCATCACGCGGAAGTAGTGCGGTGCGCAGGTGGCCTTGAGATGGACCTCACCCAGTTTGGTCTTGTCGTACATCCAATTCAACACGCGCTCGTATTGCTCGGCGGGAAGCATGTTCGATTGCGCGATTTGCACGCCACACCCGACCGGCACGAGCATGAACAGGTGCAACGCGTCGGCGCCCAGTTCCAATGCCAGCGAATAGAGTTGCTCGATCTGGTGAACGTTGTGGTTGGTAATGGTGCAATTGATCTGCATGCTCATCCCGAGCCGACGCAGGTTGCGGAACCCGCGCAACGCGGCGGCGAGCGAGCCGGATTGACGGCGGAACTCGTCATGCGTCGTTTCGTCGGCGCCGTCGATGCTGATGGCCACGCGGCGGATACCACAGTCCACAATGGCGTGGGCCAGATGCTCGTCGATGAGCGTGCCGTTGGTAGCAAGCGCCACAGGCAGGCCGGCGTCACGCGCGCAAGCCGCGATCTGAAAGATGTCGGGTCGGAACAGCGGTTCGCCACCAGAAAGTACGAGGATCGGCTTGGCGAACTCGGCGAGGTGACGAACGAACTGGAACGCCTCGACCGTCGTCAGATCGTTCTTCATCAGGTCCTTGCTGACGTCGAGGCGCCGACAGTGAATACATTCGAGGTTGCAGCCAGCGGTGGTCTCCCAGAAGAGGAGCCTCAACTCATGATTGTCCAGTCCCGCGCCCATTGCCGCACAATGGGGGTTTAGCACTGTCGATGCCAGAGAGGGTGCCAGTTTGACAATAACTTGTCGTACAACGGCTTTCGAGGGCTGGTTCGTGGTCGCTAGAACGCCACAAAGCTGACAATTTGGCGGCGTGTGGGGGACGCCTCGACAACTTGTCTCGGTCGTCGATGGTGGGTATACGATGCTGGATGCTGGACGGTGGTGACAGGGTCTGCGACCGATGACGCTGGAACTTCAATCAGGTTTCGGTCGTCTCCCGTCGCCGATCCTCTCATCGCCGATTTCTTATCTTCTCCCCTTGCGCTTGCGAGGTTCGGGCGTAAGTTCTAGCGAGAGAGCCGAGCGGACACCTCTCAGCACTCAATGGGAAAGGCCTTCGGGCTTACCTCGACAAAGATCGGGGATTTAGGAATCGGGGAGTGCGACACTCGGCTCTCTTTTTTTGTGAGTTTCGGACATTGCTCGAGCCGGTGCCGTGAGCGACCGGGACTCGATCATCTTGGAGGCCGACCGCCTAGAACCGCACGGTGCAGCTGGCGCTGGCGAGGTGGGCGATGTAGTTGTCGACGCCGCCGCTACTGCGGTCGTCGTAGGCATAGTATCCGTAGCGGAGGCGGGCGATGATATGATTGGAAATCCGGTGGGTGAGACCGACGAGCAGCCCGTGGCGTTGGTAGTCCAATCCCAACGGGAGACCGGCGGCTGAGTTGTCGGTGAAATTGTCCGAGCGGGAGTAGGTGTACTCGACGTTCACGTCGGTCTTCTTGTCGAGCGCGTAGCCGGCGGTGCCCATGATGGTGTACACGTTGCCGACGTAATCAACCACGGCCGGGTTTCCATTGGCGAACGACGAGGTGCGCGTGTCGTCAAGCGAGAAGAGGCCGGTCACGTACAGGCGCGCGATCGGCGTGACCGTGGCGCTGACGCTGTAGATATTGGCGTCGAAATTGCCCGAGGTCAGTTCGCCACCCGGCGCCAGCATGGGAACGGAGTCGGTGGTGGTCTTGATGTCGGTGGCCAGCTTCTGGTAGCGGAACGCCACGTTGAAGTAGCGGCAAGGGCGCAGCGTCAACTTGGCGGTTACCTCGTCCTCGATAAAGTTCTGTCCCGTAATGAACGCGGGATAGCCCGCGATCGTGTCGAGAGTGTGGTCGTAGTCGTTGTCGTAGATGCTGTGGCGGTACCGGCCGGCGAGGGTGACCCGGGGAAGCGGCGCGGTGTTGAAGCCGACGGTGTAATCCTGGCGCCAGATGTCGGTATCGGTCTTGCGGGCGAAATCCAGCGCGGCGTCTTGGGTCTCGCGTTCTTCGAGGTCGATCGACTGTTCGTTCCACCGTCCTTCGGCGTAGAGCGTGGTGAACGGAATCTTGGTGTAGCGCAGCCCGACGGTCTCTTCGAGGCTGCGCTTGTTGTTGCTGCTATGAATGAGCGCTTCGGGGCTGTTGGTCGCGCCGCCGCCCGCGAGCTGGGTCAGGAACGCGTCGGTGAATCCATGGGTGTCCGTCTTCTCGGCCTCGGCTCCGGCGGCGATGGTCAAGCCGGCGAACGGGCCGAACATGGTGTTGAAGTTGACGACGTGGGAGTCCACATCGACGGCAATCACACTCGTGACCCAATCCCGGTCAAACGGAGCACTGAACGGCTCGGTGTTGATGGACAGGCCGCCGCCACCGTTGAGGCTGGTGAACAAATACCCGAGCGACCAATACACCTTGTCGTTTACATGCTGGTCCATGCGGAACGCATTGGAGAACTCGTCGTGATGGTAGTGCTCGGTGACGGTGACGGTCTGGCCGGCGGCGGAGACCAGGTTGGTGGAGGCATCGTGCCGTTGGTCGACGTTGCGAGGATGTTCGTAACGGAATTGATCGGCCAGATGCAGGCTGTTGATGTCGTGTTCCACGTCGGCCTTGATGATGTCGACCGTCTCATTGACGTGCTCGTAGGACGGGAAGATGTTACGGGTGGTGATGCCCTGGGTGGTGGCGCCCCATTCCAACAACGATTCTTGGCCCTGGCGGATCTGTCGCTCCACACCCAAGGTAAGCTTCGGCAGGTTCGGCAGCGTCAGCCCCACCTCGGCGAAGGCGTCGCCGTGGCGGACAAACAGATCCTGCGCGGTCCCGAACGCAGGTGGAACCAGACCCCGGAAAAACCCACCGGCGCTGTCGTAATACGACTGGAATTCGGTGAAACCTCCGCGGACGAAACCCACGTCGGGGTTCACGATTTCCAGCCGCAACTTGTAGTCTTCGTCGTCGAAGAGTGCCCGGCCTTGGACATTCAACTGCCAATTCTTGTTGAGCTTCTGACTATAGGTCGCGTCTTCGATCCCGCCCGACCAGCCGTTCTTGATCCACCAGTCCTGACGGAACTTGTTCGCGTCGCCCTTCACGGTAACGTACTGGCCCCCGGATGTGACGCTCACTTCGGGAGGCGACGTCGAGTTGGTTTCCGCCGTCGTGGCCGGGGGAGACACGAGCGCGAGCGCGGGAAGGCCGATCATGAACATTATCAGGATCGATCGTTTCATGAGCGCATCCCTAGTACCGCAAGTGGGAGTTGACATCCGAACCATGCACCGCGGTGTGACAGCCGGCGCTGAAACAGGTGCCGCGGCTCAGGAACGGCGTGTGATCGAACTGGCCGATGATGGTCATGCCCCCCGAGCCGGGCAGCGCGACCTGGGCGTGGCATTTCAGGCACAGATTATTGTCCTGCTCGGTAAGCAATTTGTCGTTGATGGAGCCGTGCACGTTGTGGCAGGTGGTGCAGCCCTCGCGCAGTGCTTCGTGTTCGAACACGTGCGGCCGGGCCTGCTCGCGGTGGCATCGGGCGCAGGTCTCATTGGCGCGGGTGAGAAACGTGCCTTTGGCCTGCATGATGTTTTCGCCGTGCGGATCGTGGCAATCGGTGCAACTCATTCGGCCTTCTTTGACCGGATGATGGTGGGGAAGGCTGAACTCCGCGTTCTTGTCGAGATGGCATTGAAAACACATGTCGGGGCCCTTGCCGGAGATGATAAATCGATCCTTGGGCGTGCCGCCGCCGGCATCAACGTGCAGGCTGCCCGGCCCGTGGCAGGATTCGCAGCCCTGGCCCTCGACCCGCTCCCCCTCGCCGGGAATCTGGATGCGGGCATGCGCGGTGAGTTTGAAGTTCTGGACTTCCTTCTCGTGGCAGAGCGCGCATTGGTCCATGCCGACGTACTTCGCCCCGGGAATCATCGGCGGCGCCACGACAACCCGGTCCACCGTCGCACAAGAGATCAAGAGTCCGACGATGGCGATGCCGCCGATGATGCTTCCCAGGTACAGCTTCCTGGAAGTAGCCGTGCTCAAGGCCTGTCCTCGTTCAGCGGAGGTCCGCGCTCGGGAAATCGCCGGTAACACCGCCGTAGGGATTGCCAACGGTGGTCGTCCGCCTGTCGAACGTGTTCGTACTGAGCATCGTGTAGGTCCACTGCAGGAGGCGGACAGTGTAAGCGGTATTATGCACGCCGTGGCTCAACTCGCGGGCGATCATCTGGTAGTTCCAGACGGCGGCATGCTGAGCGGTCGCCACAACCGTGTTGGTGGAGTACCCACTCCAGAACGGGTAACCGGCGCTATGCTTGAGGGAGTTTGTCGCCGTCGAGCTGTCCACGCAATTCGTCATCTTGTCTTCCAGATTGGCCAGCAGGCCATCGACTTCCGTCTGCACGCCGCTGACCGTGCCGTCACCGTTGTAGTCGGCCGCGCCGGGGAACCCGCTTCGGACAATCGAGACGTGATCGAAACCTTCGGCTTCCGTAACCGGATCCACGCCGGCGTGGCACTGGTTGCACGCGGCAATGTCATCTTCCCCCGTCAATCGGTCGCTCATGCTGAACGTGTGATCGCCGACCGTGTTCACGCCGGCGTTATACATGTGGCAATCGATGCACTTGGCCACACCGGAGTGCGCCGAGTTTTCGAGGGTGACGCTAGCCACCGGCACGAGATTGGTCACTCCGCCGGTGACCACCGTCGCCACCACATTGGTGACGGTGTCGAACCCGAGGAGGATGTCGGTTGCCGTGCTTTCGTGGGGTAAGCTACTCATGTAATACGGCTTGCCGCTGCTGACTTGGTACGGATTCGCGCGGGCGTTGTGGCATTGCATGCACAACGCGGAAGCGCCCTGACCAGTCAGGACGGCATTGGTGCCGGTCGAAGTATCAATGCTGTCGAGCGTGACCGTGTCATACACCCGGACCTGATGAGCATCCGCCGGGAACATCGCGACGTTGTGTGGATCGTGGCAGGCCTGGCAGGTGAGCCGGCCGGCTTCCAAGCGCGTGAGCGCCTTGCCCTTCAGGTAATCGACGAAGCTCGTCGGCGAATGGCACTTGGCGCACGAAGGGTTGGGGGCTTCGCCGATCGACACGGAAAGATATTCATCATCGGCGCCGTGCGGTCCCAATCTCCATTGCTTGGGCCGGTTATGGAAATGGCCATCCTGATGGCAAGTGGCGCACACGGCGACGTCCAGGTTGGCCGACTCGGCACCGGGGTGCTGGCTACCAGGGCCGTGGCAGCTTTCGCACTGGATGTTGGCCTTGTTCTGCAACGCCGCCGGCATCGCCGCATAGTTGCCGTACTGCAGCACGGTGGGGAACGTCCAGCCGACTTCCTGCTGGACCGCGTAAAAGTTTCCATTAGTTGCCGAAGGTGACTGGTTGTAGCCCACGGTATGGCAGGCCAGACAGCTGGCATTGTACGAGGAGCCCAGCAGCCCGTCGATGCCCCGCTGGGCCATCGTGGCGTGCAGCGTCTGGCTCCACGGCGTGTAGTAATCTTCCAATCCGACCAGCGGGCTGGTTCCGTGACACGACGCGCAGGTGGCGACCCCGACATACGTGGCTCCCCGCACGGTCACGAACGAAGAGTTTGTCTTCCCGCCGCCGCTCACTGTCAGTTGCAGGACATAATCACCTTCCGCGTCCGGTTCCAGGGACGGCGTGCGTGTCTTGGAGCCCACCAACACCGCGGTCGAACCGGTCGGCTTGGCCGTGATACTCCAACTGTAGGTCGAGGCGTTTGTTCCGTTGGGTGCCCCGGTCAAGTACTGTCGCTCGCCGAGCGGGATGGACGGCTGTCCCGGTGAAACACTGGTCGAAATCACCGTGACGGTACCCGTCGCGGCATGCGCCGCATCCGAAACGATGACTTGAAGATGGTAGGTGGTCGCCGTTACCTGCTCTGAGGTGAAGTGGACGAGGTTCGAGTTCGTCGCCAGATCGTACGAGTTCTCCAGATCGACGGGATCCAGGACGTTGGTGACGCCGCCGCTCGTGACGTCCAGCAAATTAGTGAAGCTGGTGAGCGGCAGTGTGTTAAATGTCGGCGCATTTGTGGTCGTGGAACTGAACGTCGCGTTTGTCCGCACGTCGGTGTCGGTCAGGCTCCAGGCGTACGTGAGGGGCGGAGTGAATCCGTTGGTCGAGACCGCGTCCGCGTTGACGGCGACGTTCGTGTTAAATCCGACATCGTAAAGAGTCGTTTGCGGCGTGGTGGGCGCGGCGGCTGCGCTGATCGTAATCAGAACCGACTTCTGGCCGATGTTCCGGCGACCGAGCTTCGCTTTCACGCGCAGCACGGCTGTGCCCAGGAAATTGGTCGGGATCGCCACCGAGTCGCTCGTTACCGACATGACACCGGCGACGACTGAGTTTGTGAGGGCGGGGAAGAGCACCCGTAATTTCTTACCCGTGAGCCGGCCTTTGGTAACGAGAACACCCGGGCTCGTCACGGTCAGATTGAGTTGATACGTGAGCGTGCCGCCGGATGTCGGGCTCCCGCCGATCTGGAGCGTTCCCAGTTGGGCTGGTGGAGGTTTGGCCGCGCAAACGGGCTGCAAAACCGAAGTCACCAGCGCGCCGACCAACAAGCTGGTGCCAACAAACAAGGCGTGTCGAGACATGTCTTTTGTCCTCCAGCCAACCATCTTGGCAGGGCACGTGCCAGCCCGCCTCTCGGGCTCCACAAGGACCTAGCCATCAAACGCTTAATAAGCCTTTAGCTCTTTCGTCGGTCGAGGTAAAGCTAATTCTAGCGCGACTTCGCTCGGTCGATTGCGTGATTCCGCGCGGACTCCGCGATGGGTGTCGTCGCGCCGGCGCCATTTCATGCGGGTTTCAGGGAAGGCGAGCGCCCGTGGCACAACCACTGCTGGGCCGAGACGCGCATGTTATCGGCCAAAGTACTCTGGTCTGTCGTCGCCTTGATTGGGCTCGCGGTTCTGGCTCTTTCGGCCATCGTGATTGTCATCAGCACGTCGCCGCGCTAGGCTCGCCCGCCGCGTCCAGCAAACCGTACTTCACCAGCCGCCGTCGCAACGCGTCGCGTTCGATGCCCAACAATTCCGCCGCGCGGGTTTGGTTGCCGCCGGCGCGCTCCATCGCCTGCAGGACGAGTTCGCGTTCGACTTCGGCCAGCGCCACGCCCCGGCCGGGCAGTTCGACCACCCATTTCCCGTTCTTCTTCACGCCGGCCCGGATTTCAGGAGGGAGATGCTTGGGCTGAATGACGTCGTCGGATTCCAGGATGACCAACCGTTCGACGGCGTTGCGCAACTCGCGGACGTTCCCCGGCCAATCGTAACACCGCAGCGCGTCCCCGGCCTCGGGGGACAATTGTTTCGGCGACTTCTTGAATTCTTCGGCAAAGTGCTTGAGAAAATGTTCGGCCAATTGGGGAATGTCCTCGCGTCGTTCTCGCAACGGCGGGATGTCGACCGAGATCACCTTCAGTCGATAGAGCAAGTCTTGGCGGAACTCACCACGCGCCACGGTTTCGGTGAGGTTCTTGTTGGTGCAGGCGATGACGCGGACATCCACCGCGATGTCCTGCGTACCGCCGACCCGGCGAAATTGCCGGGTCTCGAGTACGCGCAGCAACTTGGCCTGCATCGCCGGTTTGAGGTCGCCGATTTCATCGAGCAGCAACGTGCCGCCGTCGGCCAACTCGAATAACCCTTTCCGGGACGTCTTCGCGTCGGTGAACGCGCCGCGCTCGTGGCCGAACAATTCGCTTTCGAACAGGTTTTCCGGCACGGCCGAGCAATTGATGTCGAGGAACGGATGTTCGGCGCGTCGGCCGCCGAAATGGATCGCCCGCGCGGCCAGTTCCTTGCCCGTCCCGTTCTCGCCTTCGATCAGCACCGTGGTCGCGTCGCTTTCGGCAATCTTGGCGAGCAACTCGCGCGCAGCACGCATCGGGGGGCTTTGGCCGACGAGATTCTCCAGACCAAACTTCCGCGCCTGTTGGCGTTGCAGGCGGGCGACTTCACGGCGCAGCTTTAATTCCCCGCGCGCCTTGTCCAGCGCCACGCGGACCTCATCGAAGTCGAACGGCTTGCACAGATAATTGTGGGCGCCGAGCCGGACGCATTCCACCGCGCGGGCGATGCCCGTATCGGCGGTCAACATGATGACGGCGATTTCCTTTCCGAGATTCTTGATTTCCTGCAGCACCTGGACGCCGTCCATGCCGGGCAGGCGCAGATCGAGCAGCACCAGATCGTACCCATCGTTGCGGATCAGGTTGAGTCCTTCCTCGCCGCTGGGGGAGGTCTCCACCTCGTAGCCTTCGCGCATCAGCTTTTGCTGAAGCGACCAGCGCACCAGCTTCTCATCGTCAATGACCAATACTTTGGCTCTAGCCATGGCTGAATACCTCCTCCCGTACGTCCGCTTCGGACGGAGCCCAGGCGGCAAATTCCAGGGTGAACGTGCTTCCCCGGCCGACGTCGCTGGTCACTTCAATCACGCCCCGGTGTTTTTCCACGATGGTCCGGGTAATGGCCAATCCCAGTCCTGTGCCGCGGTGTTTCGTCGTGAAGAACGGCGAGAAAATCTTCCGCAGGTTCTCCGGCGCGATGCCGTTGCCCGTGTCGCAGATGCTGACGCGGACGGACCGATCGTGACCGGGCCGCAACACTTTGTTCAACGTTTCCGCGCGCACCGTCAACGTACCGCCGTCGGGCATCGCTTGAACGGCGTTCAGGAGGACGTTCAGGACCGCCTGTTGAACTTGGGAACTATCGGCGCAGATCGGTGGCAGGTCGGCCGGACACTGCTCGACAATTCGCACGTGCTGCTTCTGAGCGTCGGGCCGAATCAGCCCGAGCATGGGCTTGATGATATCGCTCACGGCGCAGGCCGCGATCTCCGGGTCGCGCTGGCGCGAGAAATCCAGCAACTCCCGCAAGGTGGCGTTCAAGCGCGCGATCTGCCGCCGGATTTCGGCGACAATCTCGCCCTGCTGTCCGTTGCCGCCGTTTTCCGACAGCACTTCCACTGCCGCGCCGATGCCGGCCAACGGATTGCGGATCTCGTGGGCGATGCCCGCGGCCAGTTCGCCAATCGAGGCGAGCTTGCCCGCTTGTTGGATCTGCTTCTCGTGCGACTCGTGCAATTCGCGTTTGGCGGCATCGAGGCTCTGCAGCATCCGGTTGAAACCGGTGGCGAGCTCGCCGATTTCATCTTTGGTCTGCGCGGCGACCCGAACGTTGAGGTCGCCGGCCTGGACCTTGCGCATTTGTTCCAAGACCTGACTGACGGGTTGAGTGACCAGCCGGACGATGAGCAGCCACAACACAACGCCGACCAGCACGAAGATCACCACGCCGTAGGCGATGAGCAGATTGCGGTTGCTGGCCACGCTGGCTTCGGCGGGCGCGAGGGACCGTTCCAGGACAATCGCGCCGTTGTATCGCTGCCGGGGATCGTGACATTTCTGGCAGCTGTCGACGTTGGTGACCGGGCGCATGGCGACGGCGAGACGTTCGCCGTTTTCGGTCCGCTCCCCCTGCAGCACACGGCCTTCGCCGAACAATTCCGGCGGCACGGTCATTACGGCGTGCTCGATCTCCTGGGTTTCGGTCGAGAACGCCACCGTGCCGTCGACGCGGATCACGCGGCCCCGGCGGATTTCGTCGCTGGCCTGCATCCGCATGAGGAATCCCTGCAACTCCAGATGGCGATCGCTGAGCATCACGCCGTTGAGGTACTCGTGCACCATCGAGGCCGCGATGAGATTCTGCGCCTGGGTGCGCTCGTGCCACCATTCGCTTTGGACGCGAATCACGAAATACGTGTAGATCCCGATTACCATGGCAACCGTTACGCCGACGGCCACGAGAACTTTCGCCGTGAGATTACGTCGCAGCATGCCGGGCCTCCCGGGCCACCCCGACGGATGTTGGCGAAACCGGCGCACCGGCCGCCGGGTGCTCAAACAGCGGCAGGTAGCGGGCGGCCAGGCCAAAAATGACCAGGCCAAACGAGAGCAGATTCAACGTGATCACGATCTCGATCCACGAGGGAAAATAATGCGAGCCGGTGGCGGGCAACAGGCCGATCCAGGCCACGTTGAGCCGGTTGAGAATTACTCCGACGATCACCGGGATCGCGGCGGCAAACGCCCAGCGCCGGCGGCCCGACCACCGGGTCTTCAGCAGCACGAACAACGGCAGCGTCAGCAGCACCATCTCCACCGTGAACGTGAATCCTTGGAGCGGATAGGCGAACACGTCCACCCACGCGTTCCGCGCCGTGAGATCGGCAATGCGCAGGAACAAATACAACATCAGGAACGGGGTCATGCTCTTCGCCAGCACCGTCAGCACCTTCGGATCCAGTGGCCGCCGGAACATCCAAAACGACAACGCCGAAACGAAAATCGCCATCGCGAAACCGGAGACCAATGCGCTGATGAAGAAAAACACGGGAATGAACGGCGAATACCACAACGGCAGCAGCTTCTCGGGCACGATCAGAAACAACGAGCCGAGCGACGATTGATGCACGGTCGACAGCACCACGCCGCAGATCACAGCAGGAACGGTCACGGCGTGGACGAAATGCTCCAGGCGATGCCAGCCGAGCTTCTGGAGAACAATCGGCGCAAACTCCACGGTCAACACGCACGTGTACAGGATCACGCACCACGAGACCTCGAAGAGCACGGACCGATGCTGCCAGCTCACAATGGGCATCCAGATTTTGTAGTAGCGTCCGAGATCGACGATCAAGGCTCCCGACGCCGACAGCGTGTAGCAGAGATAAGCGGCCAGGACGATGGGACGCAGGATCGGGTAGAAGGTCCGAATGCGAAACACGTACGCCATGCACGCGGTCAGAAACCCGCCGGCGGCAAAGGCGATTCCGCACAGAACCATCGCCTTCCACAAGCCCCACGGAAAAGCGTTTGTGAGGTTCGTGACGGCTCCCAACCCGAGCGTGTAGCGCGTCGCAAACGCATATCCGCCGAGACCCCACAGCGCAATCAGGAACGCCCACCCGACGACGGCGGCGGAGAACGATCGCGGACGTTGCCGGCCTTCGAGGAACCAGCACGCGACCACCGCCAGACCCGCCATGACCAGCGCGGCGAAAATGCGAAACAGAATGAGCAGGAAATCCATTTCAGCCATGCGTTTCCTTCCGGCTGCGCAGACGGGACACGGCGCTGAGGATCAATCCCAGCCCGATCACAATGTAGGGAACCTTTGCCAGCCAGTTCCAGGTCAAGGCGGGCAGGGGCGTCGTCGGCAGGCCCGTGGGCAGACCGAGTTGCTCCACGGGGATATCCGACAGGTACAACCACGAGGTTCCTCCCACCACGCGGTCGCCAAATAACGTGACGTACCGTTTGGGTTGCGCGGCGACGCGGGCCCGGGCTTCCTGCAAGATGTCCCGGTGTTTTCCATACTTCAACGCGCCCGTCGGACAGGCGGCCACGCAGGCGGGCAAAAGCCCGGCGGCCGTTCGGTCGTCACAGAAATCGCACTTGTTCACGCGAGGAGTCAACGCGTTGTCCCACTCGTATTTCGGCACGTTGAACGGGCACGCCAGAAGACAGTAGCGGCAACCGATGCATCGGTCGTCCCGCCAGACAACGGAACCGCGAGCCGTCTTCTCCAGCGCGGCGACGGGACAGACCGAAACGCAGGCGGGCTCCAGACAATGCATGCATTGCCGTTTCACGGGGACCTGACGCATCGATCCCTCGGACGTGGGAACGTCGCGGAAATCCACAAACGTCCGCGATTTGAACGTCAGCTTGCCGTCGCCGGGCCCGTACCCGAACGTTGCGGGCGCCAACCCCGGATAGCCCTGCCGCACCAAGCAAGCGTTCTCGCAAGCCCGGCATCCAATGCACCGCGTGAGATCGACCAGCACCGCGCCGTCCCGGCTCGCGTCGTGGGACCCGCTTTCGGCTGACGACGCGGTCGCACCGGCCGCCAGCAGCGACAGCCCGGCCATGCCCCGGCGACAAAACGTGCGCCGCGAGATGCGCTGGGCAAACAGATGATGGCGTGGCTCCGTCATGGTTCCTTCGCGTCGGGAGGTTGGTTGTGCGCGGACGGATCCCGCGCCGGACCCGAATCACGGTCCTGTTTGCGGGCCCGGAAATGGGGCACGGCATACCCGCAGAATACTCCCAAGAGAAACGCCAGGGCGATCAACGGGACAAACACACGTTGGTTTGCCTGCAAGTCGGCGCGCAGCTTGGCAGCCTGTTCCTCCAGGGAGCCAACCTTGTTCTCCAAGGCCTCGGGGTTGGCCGCTTTGAGCCGGGCCACTTCCTGTTCGAGCGTAGCCGTCTCATGGCTTTGGTGGACCATTTCCCGATGGCATCGGATGCAGGTCTCCGCGCCGACCGTGAAGGTGTGGCCGCGGACGCCCGTTCCGCGGATTTTCGGCGTGCCCGTCGCCAACTCAGGCATGTGGCAGGTAATACAGTGCAGTCCTTGGGAGTGATGCGTCGCGTGGGTGAAATCCTTGAGTTGTTCGGCGTGACAGGTGCCGCACATCTGGTCGGGATCGTCTTTGCGCAACGCCATGCTATGCATTTTATGACAATCAAAACAGCGGACGTTTTTCTGGCCGTGGGCGCTGACGCGCCATTCCCCATAGGTGATGCTGTGGCACGCCTGGCAGACGTCCGAGGTCACCGGCAACGCCATCTTCTCCTTGTCGGGATGATCGTCCTTCGCCGGGCCGTGACAGGATTCACAACTCACGCCGTCGTGAGAGAATTGCCCGGTTTTCCGGTCGTACTGGCTGGTGTGGCAGACGAGGCATTCCCACTTGTTTCCCTGCTGCTCGCGGATCGCCAGGAACTCGGGATTGACCGCCCGTGCGTGGGCCGAGGCCGCCCAATCCTTGGTGTCCTGTTCGTGGCAGAGCGCGCACCGGTCAGACGCTTTCTCCTCGTCCGCCCACGTCGTCATTACGCCCCAAATGACCAATGCCGAAATCCCAATGACCAGATACCGGCAAAATCCGAATGGCAGAAACAGGGGCGCGCGACGTGTTTTTTTGGTGATCGTCATTTGGTTGTTCCTTGGTCCTTCGGTGCTTGGTCATTGGTCGTTTCCGCCAATCCCTGCGGTTCATCCCGCCGTTTCTTCCCGATGAGCCACGACGGATTCATCGGGTATTCCTTCGGGTCGAAAATGACCCAGTAGAAGTGCCACACCAGGATCGCCAGCGTTGCCAGTAGCGCCTCGTAGAAGTGGATCACCTGGGCCACGTCGTGCCACACTTTTGGCAGGAGCCGCAACACCGTGTTGGTGAAAATCAACATCGCGCCGGTGATGATCATGACCACCGAACCCCAGACCAGCGCCCAGTACTCCGCTTTCTCGACATAGTTCCAGCGCCGGTGCGGCGGTGGCGTCTTGCGCAAGCCGAGGTTGTACGCCAGTTGGGCGACGGCGTCCCGCAGATCATGCGGCACCATCCACAACGCCCACAAGTAGCTGCGGCCCCGGCGGGTACCGACCAGTGTGAACAAATGGGCCACGAACAATACCGCGAAGGTCCAACCGCAGACGCGGTGGATCATCCCGCGGACGTAGGCCCCCGTTTCTCCGAACGCTCGGAACGGCCAGCTCCACACCGCGTCGGGGAATTTGTGCGCGAACCCGGTATAGGCCAACAGGACGAACAGTACCAGCAGCAACCAATGTTGGGCGCGGGCCAGCCGGGTCAATCGCAGTTCCGCGTGCGCATCGGCGTTTACCGCACGGATATGGGCGCGAGTTTTCCGCAGATAGTCGAGCGAATTAAACGCCACCATCCCGCCGATGGTCACAACGATCAGCACGATGTAGAGCCGCGAAATGAAATTCACGAGGAACGGTTTGCCCTCCGCCGCGCCGGGCGGGGCATGAATTTTGAAGAACTCCGCGCTTAACCGCGTGCCGATGCCCGGATGACACTTGCCACACGTTTGCGGCAGATTCTTCGGATTGATGGTGGAAAGCGGGTCGCTGGCGGGGAGGATGTCGTGCACGCCGTGGCAGGAAGCGCAATTGGCCGCGGTGAGATCGCCGCCCTGCAATGCCAAACCGTGAAAGCTTTGGATGTAGGTCGTGAACACGTTCGGGGGCAAGCGGTACTGCGTGATGATCCGCTGCGCCGCGTGACACTGCCCGCAGGTCTCGGGAATATTGGCCGGGGAAACCCGGGACGTCGCCAGTTTGACGGCCTGGATGGTGTGCTCGCCGTGGCAATCGGTGCACACGGGCGCATCGCGCACGCCCCGCTTGACCGCCTGGCCGTGAACGCTGCGCAAATAGGTCTCTTCGACGTTCTCATGGCATTTCCCGCAGGTGTTGGGCACGTTCTGCCAGTACAACTTCGACTGCGGGTTGGTCGATTTGTGCAGGTCGTGCGAGCCATGGCAATCCGTGCAGACCGCTGCGTTCAGTTCGTGTTTCTTCAACAGCGCGATGCCGTGGACGCTCTCTTCGTAGCTCACGATCGGGCTGCGCTGGCGCAAATGAAATTTCTCCATCTCCGCCGTGTTGCCGTGGCATCGGCCACAGGTGTTGGGGATGTTGGTTCGATACACGGGCGAGGCGGGGTCGCGGTAATTCAGCAACTCGTGGGGATTGCCGTGGCAATCCCGGCACGACGCCGCTTCCGAAACGCCCTTGTGAACGGCCTGGCCGTGATCGCTGTTCAGATAGATCTGCGTCTCCACCCGATGGCACTGGCCGCAACTGACGGGCTTGAGATGTTCCGCGTGCGGCACGTCCGTGATATCGGTATGGCAACTCGTGCACAGGTTTTTCCCGTGAATCGAGCGCGAGAATTTCTCTTCATCGATGAACAGCGAGACCACCTTACCTGCGGCGTTCGTTTCGACGAGCGTCTGATCAGAATGGCAGAGGAAACAGTCGGAATTTTCAATGGCCCGAGCGCTGGCGGCAACCGATAGAGCAGCGATGAGGAAGGCGCATCCCTGCGCCCTGATCCTCTTCGCCGACCAGCGGGGGCGAGGAGATGCTTGGGGCGCGTTCTCTCTCCCCGGGACGCACGGGAGCGGGTTCGCCGCCAACGTTAACTCATGCCGTCGCATAACTGTGCAGTCCACTGAGCAGGTAGTTGACGCCGAAGTAGGTGAAGATGACCGAGGCAAACCCGATGACCGAGATCCACGCCGCGCGCTGGCCTTTCCAGCCGCGCATGAACCGGCAGTGCAAGAACACGGCGTAGATCAACCACGTGATCAGCGACCAGGTTTCCTTCGGGTCCCAACTCCAGTAGGTGCCCCACGCGGAATTCGCCCACACCGCGCCGCTGATGATGCCGACCGTCAGGAACAGGAACCCGAACGAAATCGTCTTGGCCGTGGCCGCGTCGAACGCATCCACGTAGTCAATGGTGGCACGGGCTTCCGTGCCTGTGCGTCCACGGACCGGTACGCCCGTGCCACCTCGGATTCGGACCGCCACGAGATATCCGACGCTCGCCGCAAACGCGACCGCGAACGCACCGTAGCCGAGGAAGCAGGTGAACACGTGCACCGTCAGCCAGTTCGACCGCAAGGCGGGCATCAACGGCTTGATCGTCGAATCCTGATACGTGCTCGCATACGCCAGCGTCAGCACCGCCAGCAACGCCGTCGCCGCTCCCAACGCGGGAATCTCGCGGCGGACCCGCAACGCCAGGTAGACGACCACGACCGCCCACGCGAACAACACGAGCGATTCGAACATGTTGCTGAACGGCGCCCGGCCCGCGCTGATCCAACGCAGGACGAGATAAACCGTCTGCGCGATCAGCCCGGCCGACAGCAGCCCGGTCGCCGCGGTCGCAAAGCGGCGTTTACTGGAAAACAGGTTCGCCGCCGCAAGCAGCAGCGCCGTCAGATAGCCAGCCAGGCTGAGATTGAATGCGAACGTCATGGTCGTCCTTTCCGTCGCCTGGAGGGCGAGCCTCCCGGCGAGCCGTCGTCCCCTGCGGTTCGGCAGGAGCCTCACCCTCCACGTGCAGTTTGGGGAGCAACGCGGCGGTGTGTTTGTCGATGATGGCACGGCACAGCGCCAACTCCTGTTCGCGATGGTGCACGTTGTGGCGCACGATCGCTTCCAAATCGTCGATGTTGTAAAGGTAAACGTTGTCGATCCGCTGCGCGTCGGGATCGATGTCGCGCGGCACGGCGATGTCGATCAGGAACAGCGGACGGTTGCGCCGCGTCTGCATCAGCTTCTCCACGTCGGCCCGATGCAGAATCGTCTGGGGACAACCCGTCGAGCTGACCACGATGTCCACGTCGGCCATTCGCTGGAGACAGTCGTCGAACCGGATCGCCTGACCGTTGAATTCCGTCGCCAGGGCTTGCGCGCGGTCGAACGAGCGGTTGGAGACGAGGATCGATGGGGCGCCCTTCTTGGCGAGGTGGCGCACGCAGGCTTCGCCCATCTTGCCGGCGCCGATGATCATCACCGTGTGCTTCGACAAATCGTGACGGAAAATCTTCTCGGCCAACTCCACCGCCACGCTCCCGACCGACGTGGCGCCGCGGCCAATCGCCGTGCGGGTGCGGATTTCCTTCACCGCTTGAAACGCTTTCTGGAACACGCGGTTAAGCGTCGCGCCGGTCAACCGCGCGGCATGGGCCGATTCATACGCGTGCTTGACCTGGCCCGTGATTTCGGTCTCGCCAAGCACCATCGAGTCGAGCCCGCTGGCGACCGAGAACAGGTGGGCGATGGCGTCGGCGCCATCGCGCAGATAGAGATGCTCCCGCACGTCGCAAACGTACTTCGAGAGCAACTGAAACAGCGATTTCACGTTGCCGTTGACGGCCGGCGCGACGCCGTAGATTTCGACGCGATTGCAGGTCGAGAGCAGCACGACTTCGTCGAGGCCGCCGACGACCCTGAGCCGGCAACCGTGGCAGCCGAGCTGCGATGGTGCGATGGCGAGTTGCTCGCGCAATTCGACCGGCGCGGTCTTGTAGCTCAGCCCGGCGACAAAGAGGGTCATGGGCCCCGTCCTCCCAAATCCGAAATCCGAAATCCGAAGCCGAGCCGCAGGCGAGACCTGCGCAGCAAATCCGAAACAATTTCCAAACTCAAATTTGGGAAATTCGGATTTGGCTCGTATTTCGAGATTCGAATTTCGGATTTCATTTGTGCAGCCATGGATTCAGGTAGAACACGATGAACAAGCCGGCGATCATCAGGCTGAATCCCGCATAAACGACGGGCACGCCGGGATCTTTCACGACCTGCAACGACGTGTAGCTGAGGTCGTTGGGGTCGTAGCCCGATTGATAGAACGTGTAGCCTTTGTACGAGAACGGGCTATTGACCTCGACCTGGCGCTCACCCACGACCGTTCCTCCATCGATCACATCCACCGTGCTGCGAAATGACTTGATTGGCCCGCGGGGCATCGGCTCGCGCGGTGTTGCCCCGTCGTCCTGATAGACCATCTGCAGGGGACTCGAGGCGGTCGTCTGCCCGCCGGGACCGTGCATCGTGAAATCGGGGAACTTCGCGAACAACCAGCGGTGGTTGGAATACGATGGCCCGGCGACGGCTACAAGGATCGCGGGGTTGCGCGGTTCGTTGGACCGGCTCGTCACCTCTTTCGTGTTCGTATCGATCACGAAATCGGGGACGTATTTCAGGATCGTGATCTTGAATTCGCCGAGCGTCTGTTCGACGCCAAGCTTGATCGGCAGGCTCGCCTGAAGCTTCTTTTCAGGCCACGCCACCAGCAACGCGGGGCCGCAATCGGTGTGCGACAACGCGCCGTTCTCCGATCCGTCGCCGGACTTCTTCTGGTCATACGTTTCGATCTCGAACTTTGTCAGGTGAATCGCAAACGGGAGCGGCTTGACGCCGCGGTCGTCCACAAACTGCGCGGCGGTCTGGCCTTCGCGGAATTCGAGGTAACCCTTCTGTCCCCACACGCCGCGGATCACGCCGCCCGCCAGAATCATCAGGATGCTCAGGTGCGTGAGCATCGAGCCGAATGCCCGGCCGCGCGCATAGCCCGTTGTCCGTCGGACGGTGGCGAAGCGCCGCGTGCTGCATACGGCGACGGTCGACGACAGCACGCACAGCAACGCGATAAACCACCACGAGGAGAACGTGTGTGTCAGCCCGGCCTTGCCGAGCCAGTCCATGCGTGCCGTTGCTTCGGGGTGCCTCGCAAGGTAACGCGCGACGTCCGCGCCTTGCGGCAACAGCGTACCGAGAACGCAGGCAGCGGCGATGATAACGACGACGCCAACCGCGAATTTCACGGAGGAGAGCTGGTCGAAGATGCGCGAGGTCAGCGATTTCCTGGATGTAACCTGTGTGGAATGACCTTGCCCCATGGCCACCTTTCGTGTGACGGGCGGTGGCTTAGCAGTGGCCTTGCCAGTGGATGCCGCAGGTTGGGGCGACGGTCTGTAAGCGCTTGGCCTACAGTCGATTGCCGTGCGCGAAATCGCGCAGGCGACGAATCGGCTGCGCCGATCGTCGACCGACAGATTGGCGGCGGGCTCCCGTTTCATGACAGCTTGTCATCAGTCGCCAAGCCAAGAGGCGATAGGGGGACGCGCTGCGTTGCAACCGAATCTTTGACTCGGCTCCGCTATTCGTCGCGGTGTCAACCCTACGGAGGTGTCGTGCGTGTGAGGTAGCTCCTTCGCGATTCCCTCACTTGGAAGCCGATCCGTTTCTTCGGCGGCGGTTCTGGCAGCGCAGGTAGGTCGATGATGTCCATGACGCGTTGGAGGATGGTGACGATGGCCGCTTCGTGCACATCGAGCCGGTCCTTGAGTTCCTTTTCCAGCGCGGCGAGTTTGCGGGCTTGTTCGCGGGTCGCGGTCAGCGTGGCGCGCATCTTCACGAAGGCGCGTACGACAAACACGCTCATGTCGACGGCACGTGGACTGTTGAGGACGTTTGCTGCCATAATGGCGCCGTGCTCCGTGAAGGCAAAGGGGAGATAGCGGCGGCCGCCCCTGCGTTTTGAGGTCACAATCTGTGACCTCAAAGCTCCTTCGGAACCGGTCACAAATTGTGATCGGTTCGATGCGGTCACAAATTGTGACCGCATGGCTTCAAAGTCCTCAGCGTTCAATTGGAACATGAAATCCGATGGAAATTTCCTCGAGTTGCGTTTGACTGCCTGATTCAAAGCCTTTGTTGTCACGCCGTAAACCGCTGCCAAGTCGGCATCGAGCATGACCTTCTGACCGCGAATCTCGTAAATCAGCCGGTCAAGATATTCCACCCGAATTACTGAGGGCTTCTCCTGAGCCATCGCCGGGTAGTATGCCAATGCGAGTCAGTGGCGGCAAGTCTCTCGTGACAGGTGTCAGCAACCGGACGAGGAACGCTCACGGCGCGCTCAGCGAGCACGCCCTACCAACGACCGTCAGGCGGAAACACTCGCGCCACTGCAAAAAAACGCCGGCCCGGTTGGTGACCGCGCCCGGCGTCGGCAGACAGGTCTCGGGAAAACCTAGTGTTTGACCTTGGGATCGGGATGCGCGATCAGCGCGAACGCCTGCTCGTAATCGAACCCGACTTTCTTGCCGTCCTTCGTCGTGTAGCGGTCGGGCTTCCAGGTTGGGTTCTGGCTGTTGTGGCACATCTCGCAGCTCTTCGACGCCGGATAAACCAGACCGCCCTCGATGGCTTTCGCGCGGTCTTCCATCGTGCTCTTCGCCATGTATTTCTTTCCGGGACCGTGACAGGATTCGCAGGTCACGCCATCTTCGGGTTTGATTTTTTCCGTCGCGACGCTCTCGGTGAAATTGTAGGCAGTCGAATGGCACCGGAGGCATTTGCCGCTGGTCTGGGGATTGTCAACGCCGACTTTGGCGCCCGCCGCTTTGGCCTCGGGCGTCCCGAGCAACTCGAACGCCTTGGCGTGTGGACTAGCCTGCCACTTGGCCAGGGCGTTGCCGCTGTCTTCCGACTTGTGACAGAGGCCGCAGGTTCTGGCGCCGACGTAACTGGCGGCGTCGCGGTCAGCCGCGCTGCTGCTGAGTGAGATTAGCATTCCGGCTGCGAGAGTCACGCAAAGGGTCGATATCGGTGTCCGGTTCTTCATCGTCAAGGCTCCTTGAATGACTGGTTCGTGTTCTGACCGGCTACTCCTCTGCCGGGCGATCATACCGACATCCCAGATTTTTTCCACACAAAAATGTTCGTCGTCAAACGTCCTTACCGTTCGCTCGCTGTGCGCGATTTCGCACCGACCGTCCCCGGATTTGGCGCGGCCTCGTCGGTTGGCGGCAGACGATGCGGCACGCCGTAGATGTCGAAGTGGTACCGGACGCCGACGATGCGGACGTTGGTTTCCGAAAGATGGCCGACAACACCGAACGCCACGGCCAAGACGACCGCCACGATGCCCACCGTCACCGCGATGGGGCGTTTCTTCGGATGCCGTTCCCGGCTGCGGTCCAGGAACGGCCAGAACAACAGCAGCAGCGGTGGGATCATCGAGACGAACAAACCGAGCGTCTTCGGGAAATACTTCAGCAACTGATACGTCGACAGGAAATACCATTCGGGTTTGATGCCTTCGGGCGTCACAAACGGATCGGCTTTCTCTCCCAACTCGACCGGCCACAGCATGATCAGCGTCACGAGCACGCCGATGAGCACGCAGAACACCACGCCTTCCTTCAGCACGTGCTCCGGGAAAAAAGGGACCGCGTGCTTTTTGTCGATGGGTTTCTCTTCGCCGACGCGTTCCATCGTGGCCAGCCCTTGTACGCGCATCAGGAACAGGTGTGTGGCGATGAGCATCGTCAGCACCCACGGCAGCACCACCACGTGCAACACGTAGAACCGGGCCAGCGTCTCGCCGGTCACGCCTTCGCCGCCGCGCAACAGCAGTTGAATGTAGTTGCCGACCAGCGGGATTGCCCCCGTGATCTCGGTGCCAACAGTCGTCGCCCAGTAGCTGAGTTGGTTCCACGGCAGCAGATAACCCGTGAACCCGAAGGTGACGGTGCAACCAAGGATGAACACGCCCAGTACCCAGGTCAGTTCCCGCGGCTTCTTGTAGGCGCCCATGAAAAACGTCCGCATCATGTGGATCAGCACGCACAGGATCATCAGCGTCGCGCCCCAGGCGTGCAGCCCGCGAATCAGCCAGCCGAAATGCGCCTTGGTCATGATGAACCGCACGCTCTCGAACGCCGTGTTGGTCGTCGGCCGATAATAGATCATCAGCAGGATGCCCGTGACGACCTGGTTGACGAACAGGAACAGCGACAAACTGCCGAACGTGTGCCAGAAACCCGTGGCCTGCGGCAGCGGCTTGTGCAGTTGGTCGTCGGCGAACTTCTCGGCCACGCCGATGTCGAAGCGCTGCGCCAGCCAGTCGTGGATTCGCGGAGGCAATTTCACGCCGGTTTCACCATGACTTCGCCGTTGATCACCACCACGCCCTGCTCGGGCAACGGCCGCGGCGGCGGACCCGCCACGGGGCGTCCATCAAGGTCGAAGAATCCCCCATGACACGGGCAGGCGATCTCCCGTCGCTGCGGATCCCAGCCGACGACGCAGCCGAGGTGCGTGCAAATGGCCGAGAACGCGCGAAACCCTTGCGGAGTATGGACGACGATGACGGGGTGGCCGCTTACCGCCACGATTTTCGCCTGCCACTCGGGAAAATCGGCGGCCTGGCCGGCCGACACCGTCTGGGTACTGGGACCCCGGCGCTGGGCCGGCCACACGTAGCTGAGCACCGGCGCGACGAACCCGACGGCCCACGCGACCAGACCGCCGGTCAACACCCAGTCCAGAAACGACCGGCGTGAGATTCTCTTTTCGTCACTCATCCTTGTCCCTATGTTCGATTTGCCGGCGTTTGGCCCAGAACAACACCGCCATCAAGAGCAGGAACACCCAGATCGGCACCAGCGCGCCGCGTTTCCAGCGTTCGAACCGCTCCAGGCCCGCGACGTCCGCCAGCGTCTGGTGAACGATTTCCTGGGCTTGGCCAGCCACGGGCTGCAGTTCTTTGACCGACAACGTGTGTTGGAGCGCCTCGAGTTGCGTTACCTGCGTCTTGGCTTCCTGCAACAGCAACTGATCGTCCTCGGTCGCCAGCCCGCGCACGGTGGCGTCGTGAACGGCCGCGTCGGCCCGTTCGTAGCCGGCCTGTTCTTTGCGAATCAGCCCCGCCACCGCGTCGCGCACCGCCAGTTGCTTGGGATCGTTGGCGTGACATTGGATACAGGCCTTGGCGAATAATTCCACCGACGCCTTCTGGATGGCATGGTGGCCGTGGCAACTGATGCATTCGTTGAACAATCCGACGGACACAAGTTCGGCGTGGGGACTCTTGTCGAACAACTCGCGCTGGCGAACGTGACATTTCCCGCAGACCTCGCCCACTTCCTTCGTTCCCGGCGGCGTCGCCCCGTGGCTGCCGTGGCAGGTAACGCAGGTCGGGGCGCTCAGGTCGCCTTTCTCGAACAGCATGTACGCGTGGTAACTGGATTTGTATTGGGTGATGATGTCGGTCGGCAGCTTGTATCCTTCCATCAACCTCGCGTTGCCGTGACAGTGGCCACAGGTGTCGGGAATGTTCGTCGGATACACGTGGGCGTCGGGCGATTTCACTTTGAGGATATCGTGGACGCCGTGGCAGTCGACGCAGACGGCGACGTTCTGGTCGTTGTGCCCGAACAGTTGCTCGCCGTGCTTGCTGGTCTTGTAGCGGTCGAGTTGATCCGTGGGCAGGCCGTAGGGATTCATCTTCCGCACGTCGCTGTGGCAACTGGCGCACAACTCGGCGATCGCCTGCTTGGTGTCGGGCCGCTTGAAATTGTTCGTCGCGTGCGCGGTCTCGTCGGTCGCGTTCGGGTCGCCGCCGTGACAATCCACACACGTCAGCCCGGCCTGCGCATGGGCGCTGGGGGCGAACAACGTCTTCTCCTTGACGTGGCACTTGAGACAGGAGATCTCGGCAGCCGACGCCGGGACGGCGACGGCCAGGGACACCAGTGCCCAGCCGATTACATCGAGGTGCCGTTGTGGCAATCGCTGCATCTCTGGCCTTTCCAGGCGTCGCCCAGATCTTCGGACGGATGCTGAAACTCGAAACCTTGGGCGCTCAACGTTTTCAAGTCCGTTCCCGGTCCTTGCGCGATGATTGTATGACAACTATTGCAGTCTGCCGAGATCGTTTTGCGTTCGGCTTGTGGTGAGCCTGCCGAACCCGCTTGTGGTGAGCCTGTCGAATCCACCTGTGGTGAGCCTGTCGAATCCACGGCGGCGTGCTCGCCGTCGTGACAGCGGAAACAGCCGGGCCATTGGAAGTGGCCGATGTTGTTCGGATACACTTTCCAGGAGGATCTCATCTCGGGGAAGAAATTTTCGCGATAGATCTTCTGCACCTCGATGATGGCGCGGTGGATGGTCGCGGGGTCGGACGAGGCATATTTCTTGGAGAGTGAGTCGGCAATCTTTTGCAGGGCTTCCGGCGTCGTCTGGTAGTCGGCGGCGAGTGCGTCGACCGCATTTTTCTTGATCGAGGGCAATGCCGGATCGATCCGCCCCAGCGACAGCGCAATGTCCACCGCCTCGTCGGGCGAGAGGAAGATATGCGTGGGCCGGTTGTGGCAATCGATGCAATCCATCCGCCGGATCGCCGCGCTGGTGATCTGGTCCGGTTTCAGTTTGCTGTCCTTCGCCTCGTAAACGGTCACGTGACCCTGGCGGTCGGTGATCCGCACCCAGGGAATCACCTGGCGCGCTTCATCGGTGGCGATGTACTCGACTTTGTTGGCCACGTTCATATGCCAGTGGATGCCGCCGACGGGGCCGTGGGTCGGGTCGCCGCCGCCGACCTTGAGCAACATCTGGATCGTCCACGGGCTGTTCTTTTCGTCGTACTTGAAATGCGTGCGCACCTTCTCGATCGCACCGTAGAACTTCTGCGGCCAATGGCATTGCTCGCAGGTCTCCTGGGCCGGCCGCAGGTTCTTGACCGGGGTCGGAATCGGGCGCGGATATTTGTCGAACAACGTGGCGTAGACCTGGTAGCTCCCCGATAATTTCGATTTCACAAACCAGGTCGCGCCCGGGCCGATGTGGCACTGCACGCATTCGACCCGCGCGTGCGACGAGTTGTGGTAGGCCGTGAACTCCGGTTTCATCACTGCGTGACAGGTCTGCCCGCAGAACTGGACGGACTCGGTGAACTCATACGTCCGATAACTGCCGAGGGCCGTGAACAGCAGGAACACGAACGTGACCACCACCACGATGATGAAGGCCCGGCGCTGGCGCGGGATGTTGAGATCGATGCGCGGGAGACGCGGGATTTGGCCCGGCAAGACCCGCCGCCGCTGGCGCCGTTCCAAAAGCACGCCGATCAGAATGAGCAGCAAACCCGCGAACAAAAATCCCGGCGCAATCAGATACGTCAGGATACCCATGTACGGATTGCTGAACCCCGCGAAGAAATCGATGGCAATGAGACACACGACCGCGAAGAAACTGCAGGCGGCGAGAATGATGCCGGACAGACTGATCCAATTCTGAATCAGCGGCGGAACCTTGCCTGCTCCCGGATTCGGTTGCGTGCTCTCCTCGGGCATGTTGCGCCGGCGATTATTAGCGTTGTCGCGCGGGTTGCGTCAAGCGTTCCATCGACTGATGAAGGTAGGGACGCGCTCCGGCGCGTCCACGGGTCATTGGGACGCGGTGCCCCGCGTCCGTGGCCGCGCCGCAGCGCAGCCCTACCAAGGCTGTTCCTTGATGCCTCCCCAATCTCGACTCGACAAACTGTCCGTGATAAAAGGCGCCCAAGATGAAATCCGCTGGCGACACGGTAGAAGTCGCATTGCTGAATCAAATCCAGACCGAGGTTCCGGTCGCGGAACATCCGTTTGCCGAACTCGGTCGCAAGATCGGCGCGACCGAAGAACAGGTGATTCAGCGGCTGGAATCGCTCAAATCGGCCGGCATCATCCGCCAGATCAGCGCCATTTTCGACACGCGCAGCCTAGGCTACGCGTCCAGCCTCGTGGGGGCGCGCGTCGACCCGGCGCGCGTGGACGAGGCCGCCGCCGTCATCAGCCAACATCCCGGCGTCAGCCACAATTATCTCCGGAACCACACGTTCAATCTCTGGTACACCATCGCCGTCTCGCCGTTGAGTAAGCTGGGATTGGAGAAAACCGTCGAGATTCTGCACCGCGAATCCGGCGCCGAATCGACCCGGCTGTTGCCTACGCTCAAGCTCTACAAGATCGGAGTGAAATTCGACGTCGGCGGAGACGAATCGCGTCCCGACGATCAGGACGCGCCGCCGTACACCGAAACCAACCGCGCCGCCGACACGGCGCTCACGCCGGCCGAGATCGAGTTTGTTCGCGTCATGCAGCGGGATTTGCTGCTGAAACCGACGCCGTTCGTCGATTACGCGCGCGAACTCGGTATCTCGTTTGCCGAATTGCAGGCGATGCACCGGCGGTTCCTCGACACCGGCAAAATGCGGCGGTTCGCCGCGGTGCTGCACCATCGCCAAGCCGGGTTTAAGGCCAACGCCATGGGCGTCTGGGCCGTGCCCGGTGCTGACGCGGAAGTGGACAGGGTGGGGGAGACGATGGCCGGTTTCCGGGTTGTCAGTCATTGTTACAAGCGTCCGATTTATCCCGACTGGCCGTACAACATTTTCACGATGGTCCACGGCAAGACTCGGGAGGCATGCGAGCAAACGTTGCGTGCCATCGCCGAAAAGACCGGCATACGAGATCGCTCCGCTCTTTACAGCGCCAAGGAATACAAGAAGGTCCGCGTCCGGTATTTCACGACCGAAGAAGAAACGTGGGAACGACAACACTGAGTAGAACACGCTCCTCACGATTTGTCATTTTGAGCGAAGCGAAGAATCTCTCTTTTTTTCGCGATCTCTCAAACGACTGAGACCCTTCGCTGCGCTCAGGGTGACACCCCATCGTCGTTCCCGGAGCGGTTGCCCTAGAAGAGTTTGTGTTACAATACCGACCGGAGAATCATCATGGCGCGCAAACAATCAACCGCATCCCGGAAGAGTTTCACCACACAACCCACCCGCCCCGCCGCTCTCGTGGATTACCAATCCGACGCCATCGTCAGCCGCGAAGTGCTGAAGAAGAAAACCGGTTCGGTCACGCTGTTCGCGTTCGACGCCGGGCAGGGGCTGAGCGAGCACACCGCGCCGTTCGACGCGTTGGTACAGGTGCTGGACGGCGAAGCCGAGATCACCATCGCCGGCAAACGTCACCGGGTGTCAGCGGGCGAATTGATCCTGATGCCCGCGAACCGTCCCCACGCCCTGAAAGCCGTCCACCGCTTCAAAATGATGCTTGTTATGATCCGGTCGTGAGAGCTTTGCTCACGGATTGTAGATCCAACGATTCATTGGTCGCGGTTGTTGCCTGTTTCAGACTCTCTCCTGATTCGGACCAGAATCTGATCTGTGCCGCTCACGGGGACATCGTCTGATATCAGGTTGACCGCCAGCTTTGAATCGACAGCGTCGCCCAGGCCCTCGCGCAGTATGACAACAGTCGCTTTTCCAGAACTGCTGCCCTGCGGAATCGTCAGGGGATTGGGCATCACAAAAACGTTTCGCCCCGGAACGAGGTCGCCCTGTTCGGGTAGTGCCAGCACTACGGACAGATCTCGTGGCGCAACACTATTCAACTTCACTGCAAGATCGATTGCCCGAGTGCGTTCATTCGATCTGAGAACCACATCCTTCGCCGGCGGCTCCTGAAAGGATACGGAAAGACCTTTCGTTTCCTCCGGGTTGTGCCTGCCGGTTAACCGAGAATCAGGTCGCGCACCCGAATTGCCCGGCAGGCATCTGGATCTGGTTGGGGCGTCAACGATGCTTTCGAGCACTTTATTGGGGAGATACTCGAACGTGTTTTTGTTGAACGCAATGAGCGCGTCAAAGGCTCGCCGTCTGTCGTACGGGACAAAGTCGTCCTTCAAGTTCCCAGCGCGCGCCGACTGGATCTCAGCCATCAGGACGTCAGTCCCCGAATCAAAACTGAAGTCGGCGAACGACACCGTTTTCCGCAGGCCGGAATTCAGTGCTCGATAATGAATCCGGTGATTGCGAGGATCGTAGACCACCTGATACTGTGAATTGCTCTGTCGTACGTCGTCCAGAATGTTGAAGCCGTAGTCCACGAGCGAATCACCCGACACATTCAAGCGGTCGGTTTTCTCGGCCACGTGGAGAAACCTGCAACAGGAACTGGTCACGCGGTAGGGAGCCCGTTTCTCCACCGGCAGTCGCTTCTGCTCCGTCAGATAAGCCAACAGATGCTCGTAGGTATCGTTTGTCAGGACAGCATAGGGCAACGCATCGCCCGTGTAGGTTTTGCAGTGGCTATCGACGTACTCAACAACCATCGACGCACCAGAGCTGTCGCATAACAAAAAGTGGCTGTCGCCAATACTTCGGCTGGAAATGCGTATGTGCTTCATGCTCTCCAGCACGTCATGGAGCGTCGCCGAGTTGTCCAATTGGTACTGAATCCATCCGTTCTCGTCGATGGGGAGGCGGTCGTCGGGTTTCGGAAACCTGGTCTCATCCAAACCGAGCGAAAGGACGACCAGGCCGGCTTCGTTCATCCCGTCATGGGGCCAGTCCCGCCCCACCAGATTGAAGGTGATACTGCCGTATTTCGACACCCACCGAGCAGGCTTCTCGGCATAGAGGAGAAACCGCTCGCGCTCGACATTCCGCTTGTTCACGTAGATGTGTCCGGCTCCGAACTGAAAATCAAAGCTAAAGCACACGACGTGACCATTCGTTCCGACCATGGAGAATGCCGTGCAAGCAAATGTGCTCTGTCGAGCTGAGGCGATCAGGACAGCGAAGCCCAATAATTTAGCGAAGGTTCTCATCCTGGTCCGCATCACCAAATCGTCTTGTCCCATCGCGCCCATTGCAGCATAAAGACGAACCAGCGGCTGGAACGGATACTGGCAAAGTGCGCGGACATGGGCAAGGGAATTGGAGTTGTCAGCGGTCAGCTATCAGCTTTCGGCGGTCAGCCACCAACGATCGAGTCCGGCCGGCGAAGCCGAGATCACCATCGCCGGCAAACGGCACCGCGTTCCGACGGGAGAGCTGATCGTGATGCCCGCGAACCGTCCCCACGCCCTGAAAGCCGTCCACCGCTTCAAAATGATGCTCATCATGTTCCGGTCGTGAGGAGACGGTAGTCCACGAAAACCTTCGGGGTGGACACTGGGTTGCCGGCTAACAGAAGATTGTGTCAAACGCGAGTTCGCGCTGTAACGCGGGTGGTTCGCGGATGCGTAAGCGAGACCCTAAAGCTGCGTTACCGGCCCCAAGGCAGATTGGTCCTCCACGCATCAGTTTTTCTCAAGGATGCGCGCCTACTGATTACGCGTTGCCAATCGCTGTTGTCTTGTTTCGAGGCGTAGATGATGTCCACTGCGTTCGGTGCGTCCACTGATTCAACTTGGGCCATCGTGACCGCCTGCTTCTGGCCTTGAGCCGTTTCGGCGATTACTTTGGCCGCAAATGGTTGTATCGTCATACCTACATCGGCAGGGAGCACGGGGAGACCGAGTTCCTTTGACAGAGACGCTGCCAGTACAATCCTTTTGCTTTTTAGCTCGTACCCCATCTCAGATATAAGTATCCCACTCGGCGAGAGTTCTTTCGCTAAGTAACCAACCCCCAATATGCCGAGGTGATTTCCATATCGACATTCCCGAGGCGGAAGATCCGCGGGGATCTTCCCGAGGATTCTACGGAAATACAGAAGCGCATCTAACTCGCTTTCTGTTGTGCCACCAACGTTGCATAGGGCGACAAGTCGGGCGGGATGGTCTCGCTTGACCACACTCCTGTAAGCATCGAGAACCCCTTCGTCTAGCGCCGTATCAGAAGTATACAGCAGAGCCCCCTTCTGTCTCCCGCTGCGCCGCACAAAGAAAAGGCCAAACCCCATGTTCCTGCCAATGCAGTCACGATGAACAGTGGGCAACGCTGTCACGACAATGCCGTTTGAAAGTGGCCACTTGTCACCAGGACGCACAATCTTCAGCTCAAGATAATCCGAACTTGCACCCAAGTTGATCACTCCCGATAGATAGGTGTAGGCAGACAAGCTCAGGGTCAGTCGTACTCGCCTCTGTCCGTCTCCACGCCCAGGCTCGGCCCGTAAAGTGAAAGCGGAGCGGGAATGTGAAGTGCGCGGACCGACGTGGCGCTGCTCATAAACGGCGGTTAGCAGGTTAGGGCAGTCGGCCAAGTGGTCCGGATGCGCATGAGTAATGATGATTTCTTGGATCATATCCAATGATAGATCTGACTTCAGGAATGTTCTTGTGAAGTCGAAACCTGGATCGACAACTACGCCCTCTGTGCCCGTCCAGAGAAACAGGCCTCCTCCGTAATCCGATTCCACATTGAATATTGGGGAGAATGAATTGAACCGCTTCAGATGGAAAAGGGTCGGAGCTGTCGGCCTAATCTCCTTGGGGGTCGGCTTGTTTGCACTGAGTAGTTGATTCTCCTCTTCGTTTCTTGCCTCTACAATGCCAAGCCCCAATTCGGTCAATACCTCAAAACCGTATGTGTCTCCTCGGTACACCTTCAGCGCATCACGCCAAAATGGGGGCGGCTGTAGATTTTCGAAGTCGGACGGCCGCAACTGGCAGTGTCTGCAACCGTTCTGTCCAAGAGCGTAATACACGTTAGCAGCCAATGGATTGTCAAAACGGGTATCCAGTAGGCTGGCGACTTTCAGGCTGACGGCACGGCATGTACTAATCGACTCTCGGAACTCGCGCACCAAAGCGAGAAAGGTAGATTCTTCCCCCTTTTCCCCGGCTTCGATCAATGCAGTGAGTTTGAGCAGAGGAACAACGGCAGCCCCAAGGGGTGGCAGATGTACTGGATGCTTCGCACTCGACCCGGTGTGTAGTTGAAGGCAAGTGTTATATGCCCATTCGAAACGATCATCGGCCTTGGTCACGCCGTCAACGAAGGCATGGTACTGCTCACGTGAGACGAGTCCTTGCTTGTGCAGATGTTCGATTGTCTCCAAGTACTGCTGTGCGGTTAACATACCGCATATATACCGGACTAAGGCACACTCCAGTAAATCGCACGGGCTATCTTCCACCTTACGGTCCCTCGATATCTTGAAGTTCAAAATAGACACGACAAAGCTCTTCGTGGATCTGTTCCAATGGACATATCTTGCTGTAGTGGAGGATGCCTTCCTCGCTAGCGTTTGCGCGTTCCAGCGCCAAATCGCCTTGAACATACTGTAGGAACCGAGACACGATTTCCGTGAGTTCCGATTTCGTTGGATCAGGGACGCGCGGATAGCACACCGGGTCAGAAAAAGGAGCAGGGACAAAACACATGAAGTACATTAGTTCCACATAACTGATACGGCTGCTCAGTTCTGTCAGATAGAAAGTCCCGCGGTGCCTAATCGATATCGCTGCCTGGCTTCCTTCTGTCAACTCGTCGCTTTCCGGCGTTACCTGCGTGAGTCGCGCGGCATTGAGATGCGCAATGGCCGTCCTGATGTCTGTCTTAATGTAACCGAGCCCGAACAGATAATCATAAACTTCTGAAACGGACGTGCGCCGCACCTTCCTAAGAATCTCTAGGATCCTAATGGATAGCAACGTGGTCGCGTACCCTTGTACGCCTGGGACGTGAAACAAATTGACCAAGCTTTGAGGCAGCCGTTGCGGACTCTCCCGGGACAGGAAGAGAGCACGGAAAAGCATATGTTCCGCGATGAAGTTGTGGCGGAAGGTCTTCGATCGCCAAACTAAACTCTCTGGTGTTCGCTTCATCATGTCCACATAGGGGGAAGATATCAAGTGCGAGAACAATTCAAGGCCAGCACGGATGTTGGTGCCTGTGAATCCATCAATGAGGCTGGCTAGGGTAGTTACGGGTCGTTTGCTCTTGGAAGTGCCTACCGGCAGTGAGAGCAGCGAGCGAAGCTTTGCGAAAGTGGGCATGTATTTCCGACCTCCGCACTCTGCTTGGATGACGTCAATCCTCTTTTCGACTATGCTGCGCAAACTAACCTTCTTCAGCCACGTCCGGCTGAACGTATTGTATTCACCATTATCCTGTATGAACAGGGACCTCTCAGGATGTAGACCAATCTTGTCCGCAAAGAGGTCGAACGACGAAGGCCGACAGGCAACGACGAATTTCAGTCTCTCGTATTGCGTTGCAAACGCACGATGCAGGGCCTCAAGTAGAAGACGCTCGGAATTCCGACTCGCAAGCCGGTCGATGTTATCAAGGCAGAGAACGAGCCTGCCGTATTTCTCAATACATGCATCAACGAAGCTTCTAACAAAAGTCACCACTTCCGAGTCGAGCATGGCATGTCGTCGACTGAGGTAGCGACTAAGGTAGACGGACTTCCAGTCCTGCAACCCTTCACGAATGAGATCACCATCCAAATAGGGTACTGCGGGCTCGGTGGACGGAAAGGCGCGTTCAGCTATCCAGTCAGCCACGTATCGAATTGGTTTGCCCGGCTGATCTGAGTTGATTTGCAGCCACACGTGGCGAAACCATTCCCAAGGTCTCTCTCGGAGGCACTGCTCACAGGCGTCAAACGCCATTCTCTCGTTCTCGCAGACACGCCGACTAATCGACTCGGCTAGCTTCAACAATCCAGGCTCTCCGAGCCTCAACATTATCTCGCGGCGCAACTCATTAGAGACCACATCCTCAAACAGAATGTTTCGCTGCTGTTCAAAATACCACATGGCGCTTCGGAAGTATCCATGTGGATTCAGATCGCAATATTTCTGAGAAAGTTCTGTCGGCAGTGGACCGGTGTAATGAGCGTCGATATACAACCGAAGGTTTCTCAGTATCCTTGAGTGTAAGTTGCTGCTGTCTTCGATATAGCCATAGCGCAGAAAATCGACGATGATGTATGGGATATGGCGTTTTCTGAAAGGATCATAGCTACGGCAGTAGTAATGGAGAAACGAACTCTTCCCGCAACCCCTGCGACCGACTACAAGGTATGTCATCCTAGCATCGTCGGCGTTTAACTCCTTATCGAACACGTTAATACTGTCCAGATACCGGTGCGCTGGATCGACGACTCTGTCTGCCTCATCCTCAAAGTTTTCAAGGTAAGCGGGCTCATACGGAACATGCGCGGCTTCAAACTTCTTGGTGTTCTCGAGCAGTGCGGCCGTAGGCAACTTGTTTGCAGTGAGAACCAGAATCTGGTCGATATCCCTTCTGACGACCCCATGGTCATACAATTCGCAGATTTGTGTTCGCGGGGCTTTTGCAAAGCGAGTTATGTCCAGCAGTTCCTCAACGAGTCTACGGAAGTTAACTTCACTCGATACGACGTACTGAAGAGTTGTTAGACGGAAACGACTCGACCTCTTGAGCCCGAGATTCCAATCTTCCTTCGCAGATGAAATCAGAAGTACCTTGCGAACGTTACTACCCGACGACTCGATTGCACCAGCCCACTCATCGGCGGAATCAATCTGTGCAATCGGACACCCCTGCACCAGCAAGAGGTCGTAGGTCCCTAGCGACAACGTCCGTTCAAACTGGCCGAGATGTCGCAACCATGTGAGAAAAATATCCCCTGTGTTCATTTCGGCTTGCTGCTTTGCGACAACAGCCGTTTGGACGTCGCGGGTACCAAGCCATTGGAATCGGAGGGCGGTCATTTGCAGCGCCTCATGTTCAAGGCCTGCTACGAGTATCCTCTTTGTTAAGGTGGGACGATCAGGGTCAGTCTTCACACTCATTTCGCCTCCAAGGCGCTACTTCAACGCCGCATTTAGCTTCGCCCTCTGTAACAGACAGGAGATTGCTTCTCCTCACCTCTGCCAAGTTGCTGAAGGGAGCATCCGACAGTGCTTCTCGTGAAATGAAACGAGGTCATAGAATGTTGCAGATAAAGTCAAAGTCAAGCTTTAACAGCTGCGAGCTCACAGTCAAAGCGATTCCGTCTTGCTAGGGTTTCAGAATTCACCGACGGCACTGGCGCCATTCTCGCTGGCGATGCGGGTGGGGAATGTGATACAACATCGGGGCGACGGGGAAGAATGATGAGCGGGAAGAGAAGGTTGTTTACCACTACTGGTGTCGCTGCAATCGCGGCATTCATGATCCTCGCTGCCCCTTGCGTGGGGCAACAGTCGCCCGAGAAACAGGCTGCCGCACCGTCGGCGTCAAAGCGCGTCCGCGAGCCGGCGGTCGCCGGGCTGTTCTACCCGAAAGATCCAGCCACGCTGTCGCACATGCTCGATGCGTTGCTGGCGAACGCGACGCCCCACACAATCGACGGCGAACTCCGCGCGTTGGTTTGCCCGCATGCCGGGTATCCGTACTCGGGGCCGGTCGCGGCGACGGCGTACCGGCTGTTGTCGGGTCACAATTTCCAGACCGTCGTGCTCCTGGCGGTGAGCCATTACGCCGGTTTTGCCGGGGCGTCGGTCGCCAACGCCGATGTGTACCGCACACCGCTCGGGGACGTGCCGGTCTCACCGAAAGCCCGGGAACTGGCGAAGACCAGTCCGTTCATGCTCGAACCGCGCTGCTTCGTGCAGCGACCGTCTTGGTTCTCACAAGCGTCGCACGCCGTGCCGCCCGATGGCGCGGACACGCCGGAGACGTGGGAACATTCCGGCGAGGTACAGGTGCCATTTCTCCAAAAGACGCTGAAGAATTTCGAGCTTGTGCCGGTCGTCACCGGCGAGGCCGACCCCGAACTGATGGCGCGCGCGCTTGCCCCGCTGGTGGACGACAAGACGTTGGTCGTGGCGAGCACGGACCTGAGCCATTACCACCCGTACGACGAGGCACGCGCCAGGGACAAGGTCACCACCGATGCGATCGTCAATCGCGATATCGACCGCATGAAGGTGTCGGGCGACGCCTGTGGCAAGAAGCCGGTGCTGGCGTTGATGTATCTCGCCAAACAAAAGGGCTGGAACGCGACGCTGCTCGATTATCGCAACAGCGGCGATACCGCCGGCAACAAGGACGCCGTCGTCGGTTACGCCGCGATCGCGTTCTACACGCCGCGACAGCAGAGCTTCACGACGCCGGAACGCAAACTCCTGTTGGGCCTGGCGCGGCGAACTCTCCGCGAGGTGGTGACCAACGGCAAGCAGCCCGAGGTCGCCACCGACGCGTTTCCCGCCGGGTTCGCTGAGAAGAAAGGTTGCTTCGTCACGTTGACCGAGCGCGGCCAGTTGCGTGGTTGCATCGGCCACATCCTGCCGCAGGAATCGTTGTACAAGGCGATCATGGACAACGCGCAGAGCGCGGCGCTGCACGACTACCGGTTCAGGCCGGTCCGGCCCGACGAACTCGACAAGATCGAGATCGAGGTCAGCGTCCTGACTGTACCCGAGCCGTTGACGTTCAGTTCGCCCGACGATCTGCTGAACAAACTCCGTCCACCCCATGACGGCGTCGTCCTGCAAATCGATGGCCGGGGCGCCACGTATCTGCCGCAGGTCTGGGAACAGATTCCGGACAAGACCATTTTCCTGAACTCCCTCGCCGAGAAGGCCGGGTGCGAACCCGACGCTTGGCGCGGTGCCGATACCAAGGTCTTCATCTACCACGTCGAAGCCTTCAAAGAATCGGAGATGTAGCGGATCGGGAATGTTTTGGGTATTTGAGGGGGGCCGGGGACCAACCAGAGTGTTAAAACCCAACGATAATGGACGAACAGAAAATCCTCGCGCAACTCCGCCGGAGCCCTTAGAAATTCCAGGAAAAGTCCAGAGAGAAAGGAACCAATGAAGGAAAATGTTAACGCGAAAGTACTGACCAAGACCGTTCAACGCTGCCGGGAAAGAGAGATTGTCATTCCTACTTTTGCCGAGCAAAAAGACCCCTCCAAAATTCCGCAGAAGATCAAAGACAAATTGAAGAACGTTGGTCTGTGGGATGTGAATCCCGTAAACCTTTTTCGGATCACGTGGAAAAACAACCCGAAGGAAAACGGCGGCGACGGCCAGTTTGGCGGAGTGAATTACATCGAGATCCCGCCGGAACTTACGGGAGTGAAAACAAAAATCGTCGGGCTGGTGGGGAAATGGTTCCCGACCGGCGCCCACAAGGTCGGCGCGGCATTCGGGTGTCTGGCGCCGCGCCTGGTAACGGGAGGGTTCGACCCGACCACCCAGAAGGCAGTCTGGCCGTCCACGGGGAATTACTGCCGGGGCGGCGCGTTCGACTGTGCCCTGTTGGCCTGCGATGCGATCGCGATCTTGCCGGAGGAGATGAGCAAAGAACGATTTGAGTGGCTCGAGGAAATCGGGACCAAGGAAATTTTCGCCACGCCCGGTTGCGAGAGCAACGTGAAGGAAATCTACGACAAGTGCTGGGAACTGCGGAAAGAACGCGGCAACAAAATCGTCATCCTCAACCAGTTCGACGAGTTCGGCAATGCCTGCTGGCATTACGAGATCACCGGTTCGGCGATTGAAGAGGTGTTCAACAAGATCAAAGGGAAAAAATCGCGGCTGACCGCCTATGTCTCGGCGACCGGCTCGGCCGGTACCATCGGCGCGGGAGAATACTTGAAGAAAGCGTTCCCGCTGATCAAAGTCGCTGCGACCGAGGCCCTGCAGTGTCCGACTCTCTACCTCACCGGGTTCGGCGGCCACCGGATCGAAGGCATCGGCGACAAGCACGTCCCGTGGATTCACAACGTTCGCAATACCGACAACGTCGTCGCGATCGACGACGAAAATACGATGCGGCTCCTGCGTCTGTTCAATGAACCCGCGGGCCGGAAACTCCTGGAAAAAGAAGGGGTGAAGAAAGGGCTCCTGGAGAAACTTCCCATTCTGGGAATTTCCAGCATCTGCAATCTCCTCGCGTCGATCAAGCTGGCCAGGTATTACGAGATGAACGAGGACGATGTGATCTTCACCATCTTCACCGATTCTTCCGGCATGTACCAGTCCCGCCTGAAAGAGCTGGAACACGAGCGCGGAAAATATTCGGACACCGATGCGGTGATCGATTTTGCGCGGTATCTCCAGGGCGTCGGGATCGACTGGGTAAAAGAGCTTTCGTACTGGGACCGGAAAGCGTTACACAACCTGAAGTATTTCACCTGGGTGGAACAACAGGGCAAGACCGTAGAAGAACTGGATGCCCTCTGGGAGCCGGAGTTCTGGGATCAAATGTTCGCGCAGATTCCCGTCTGGGACAAGCTGATTAGGGAGTTCAACGACAAGACCGGACTCCTGAAGAAATTATAACGGGACGGACTGATAGAAGAAGAATCTTGCCGGCAAGTCGTTCTCTTGGCGCACTTCGCCGGCGAGAAGGTTGTCATGCTGAGTCCCTGCTTGCCCTGAGCCCGTCTCAGTCGTCGGGATGCAAGGGCGGGGGAATGCCGTCGGAATGACAAACGGCAGACACAACGATGCTGAAGATCCGGCTTGGTCCGATGGACGGCTAGTTCTTCTGGCCGTCGGCGCGCTCGGTTTTTCTTCGGTGATCACCCAGTTGGCGCTGATGCGCGAGATGCTGGGGGCGTTCTCGGGCAACGAGATGGTGCTGGGGATCATTCTCGGCAACTGGCTGCTCCTGACGGGACTCGGTGCGTGGCTCGGCCGGACCACCAACCGTCTCCGCCAATCGACGCTCTGGCTCGTGCTGTTGCTCTTGCTTGTTGCTCTTCTGCCGTTGGCGCAGGTGTATCTGCTCCGGACATTGCGCGACGTGGTGTTCGTCCGCGGCGCGTTGGTCGGCGTGACCGGTACGGTCGTGGCGAGTTTCATTCTGTTGTGCCCGTATTGTCTCGTGTCCGGGTTTCTGCTGACGCTGGCGTGCGCTGTTGTGAACCGTGGGATAGGCGTCTCGACTGTCCATTCCGATCCGGTGACGGCAGTAGCCCCGAACGCCTTCGGGGCTGCCCTGCAAACCGATCGGGCGTCAGCGATTGGCCGGGTGTATCTGGCGGACAGCATCGGCAGCATCGTCGGCGGCGCGTTGTTCAGTTTCGTGCTGGTGCGCTGGCTCGATCATTTCGCCATGCTGTATCTGCCGGCGCTGGTGATTCTGGCGGTGGCCGGTGCCCTGGCGTGGTCCACAACCGGAGCCGCACCCTTCATGGGTGCGCAAGGCGGTGCCGAATCCGAATCCGCGCAGGCTAAAGCCTGCGGCTACAACGTCCGCCGGAGGTGGTGGCTCGTTATTGTTCCGGCGGTTCTCGCGGTGGCGGTAGTGGCGATGATGTCTTTCACCGACGTAGACAGCCTCTCAACCGCGCGGCAGTACCCGGGTCAGAAAATTGTCTTCCGGAAGAATTCGCCGTACGGCAAATTGATCGTCACGGAATCGGCGGGCCAGTTCAACTTCATCGAGAACGGCCTGCCGATCATCTCAACACACAACGTCGAGCAGGTGGAAGAAACCGTTCACTACGCCATGGCCCAACGGCCCGACGCGCACCAGGTGTTGCTGGTGTCGGGCGGCGTGTCGGGAACCGCGAAGGAAATCCTCAAGTACGGCGTCCGCGCAGTGACGTATGTGGAGATCGATCCCCTGATCATCGAGGCGGGACGCCAGTATCTGCCAGACAACCTGGCCGACCCGCGCATCAAAGTGGTCAGCACCGACGGACGATTGTTTGTGAAAGAGGTAGAACAAACTGTGGGACAGGCGTCCCGCCTGTCCGTATCCCGACACCCGGTGGCGGACCAGCAAGATGCCTCCTCTACTATTCACCCGGCGGACAAGCGGGACGCATGTCCTACGGTTCTGGCGGACAAGCGGGACGCATGTCCTACGTACGACGTGGTGATCGTGGACGTGCCGCCGCCGTCCACGTCGCAGATCAACCGGTTCTTCACGGCGGAATTCTTCGGTGAGATCAAACGGGTGCTGACGCCGGGTGGCGTCTTGTCGTTCTCGCTGGGACGTTACGAGAACTACGTCAGCCCGCAATTGGCGCGTATGCTGGCGTCGGCCAACGCGACGTTGAGACAATCGTTCCGAAACGTGCTGGTGATTCCGGGCGAACGCATTTTCTTCCTGGCATCGGACGGCGAACTTTTTCCCGACATTGCGGCGCGGATCGAGCAGTGGCATATCCCGACGCAGTTGGTGAATCGGCATTACCTCGACGCGATGTTGACGCCCGACCGGATGGCCGATATGCAGCGGGCGATGACGCAGACGGCGGCAGTCAACAAGGACTTCAGCCCGGTGCTGTACTATTACCATTTGCTGCACTGGATGAGCCAATTCAAGGTGCGGTTCGGCGTTTTGGAGGCGGCGTTACTGGTTGCGCTGGCGGTTTATCTGTTCACGATTCGTCCCGTGCCGCTGGCGATCTTCGTGTCGGGGTTTGCGGCGTCGGCGCTCGAGGTCGTGCTGTTGCTCGGATTCCAGATTCTCTACGGCTCGGTGTACGGGCAGTTGGGAATCATCGTCACCATGTTCATGGCCGGTCTGGCGGTCGGCGCATGGATGGGAATTGTGGCCGCGAAACGTTGCCACGGCGACATCATGAAGGGGACCGCGAATAAGATTCGCGGCTCCAAAACGGAAGAGGAACGAGGGGAGGGGAAAGCGTTAGTCCTCCTCGCCTTCGGCATTGCCGGGTTGGCGGTCGTGTTGCCGCTGGTGTTGACGGCACTCGGACGACTGAGCGGGACGGCGACTGCGCTCGTCGCAGTGCGGGCGACGATTGCGTTCCTGACGTTTGTTCTGGCAATGTTGGTCGGCATGGAGTTTCCCGTTGCGTCTCGGGCGGAGTCTGACATCGGTGCCGTCACGGCGTCGCGGTTGTACACGGCGGATTTCGTCGGCGCGTCGCTCGGCGCGTTGCTGGCGAGCACGTTTTTGATTCCGTTGATTGGCGTGACGGCGGTGTGTTTGTTGACAGCGGGGCTGAACGTGATCGGCGGGGCGATCGTTCTTGTTCGGAAAGGCTGAGCCATGGCGAGGAGATTTGGCCACTACGCGGTCAAGACGTTGCGGGTTACCAGTTGGCCTTTGTTGCTGTTGCTGCTATGCTATCTGGTGACCGGATTCGCCATGAGCGGGCGATTCGGATTCGGGGTGCTGATGGACGAGAAGACGGCGCTCGCGTGTCACAAGGCGTTGCATGTGCCGCTGCTGATCTTTTTCCCGGTACATGTCGTTTGCGCGGTGTATCTGGCGATGCGGAGATGGCGATGGGTGAAATAGGGGAAAATCCGAAACTCGAAACCCGAAATTCGAAATCCCTTCTAATCACGCGACGCCAGGCGATCAGGTACGGCGCCGCCGGTTTGGTCGGCTTGGCGGGGACGGGATGGTTGATCGAATATCTCCGCCGGTACATCGAGAGCGAGAGCCCGGCCGACATTTTCAGGGGCGACGCGCCGAGCGACAGGGTGTGGGCGCTCTGGCAACAGCGTGGCTGGACGAAAGAAGGCTATCACTATCTCAAGCTCGGCCGCAACGTGCAGTGCAAGATTTGCCCAAACAACTGCATCCTCACGCCCGGCGACCGCAGTCATTGCCGCAACCGCATCAACCGCGACGGCACGCTGTACACACTGGCCTACGGCAACCCGTGCAGTTTTCACGTCGACCCCGTCGAGAAGAAGCCGCTGTTTCATTTCCTGCCGGGCACTCTGTCGTTTTCGCTGGCAACCGCGGGCTGCGTCTTTCGCTGCCTGAATTGCCAGAACTGGGAAATCTCGCAGAAGAAACCCGAAGAGACAAAAGACCCGCGCGGCCCCGAGTTCCGGTTGCGGCCGCCGGTGCCGCAGATGTTGAGTATGGAACAGATGGCGCAGTTGAGCCTGTTCCCGGATGACGTGGTGGCGGTGACCGAATCGCTCGGGTGTCCGTCGATTTCGTACACGTACTCCGAGCCGACTGCGTTCTATGAGTACACCTACGACACCTGCAAGTTGGCCCGCGAGAAGAAGATCAGGAACATCATGGTCACCTGCGGCTCGATTGAGGAACGGCCCCTGCGCGACCTGACCCAGAATTTGGATGCGGCACATATCGACCTGAAAGGGTTCGATGAAGATATTTACTGGAAGCTGAACACGGGCCGGCTCAGGCCGATTCTCGACACGTTAAAGACGCTCCGGGACACGGGCGTGTGGTTCGAGATCATCAATCTGATCGTTCCGACCTACACGGACAATCTCGACACGATCGCGCGGATGTGTGATTGGCTGGTGGCGAACATCGGGCCCGATCATCCGCTTCATTTCTCCCGGTTCCACCCGGCCCACAAGCTCGAGCATTTGCCGCCCACGCCGGTGGAAACGCTGGTGCAAGCCCGAGAAATCGGCCAGAAAGCGGGGCTCCGCTACGTCTACATTGGCAACGTCCGCGGCCTGCCCGGAGTCGAGACCACCTATTGCCCGAACTGCAAACGCGCCGTCATCGAGCGCGACGTGTTCGATATCACGAGCTTCAATCTCGCCGCCGGTCGCTGCAAATTCTGCCAGACCCCGATCGCCGGCGTGTGGGCGTGAGGGATGGGCCGGGAAGCGGCTGTCAGCGGTCAGCAGTCGGCCCTCGGCTTTCAGATGGCAGCGGGTTGCGCGGGAGATTGGCAGTCGATAGGCCGAAGGAGAATGGCCAGGGTTGCGTGCTTCCGTGGACCGGTGCCAATTTGGCACCGGATCGCCGCGAACTTCTTGTCCCCGTAGCCGCACCCTTTACGGGTGCGTTTTTCTCACGCAGGCTGAAGCCTGCGGCTACAATTCTGTCAGCAGCTCTTGGGCAGAGACACCGGAACTATTCCAGACCGGTGACTTCGGCGCTGAAGGTGGTCAAGGGCTTGCCTTCTTCAACGGTGATCTTCGAATTGATGAACCGGATCCCCTTGGCGTAATAGATGACCATTCCCTTCTTGGCCGAGATGGTCACGTTCGACAGCGTCACGTCGGTAATGGGCGCCTCTGGCAATCCCCAAATCTGGCCGGCGTTGGGGCAGTCGGTCGCCGTCACGTTGCGAATCGTGATGTTCTTGTTGATGGGCGTCGTCGCCGTGACCGGCTCGGCTTTCTCGGTCGACGGATCCTTGGGCGCCGTTCGCTCCGGATAATAGTCGATGATGCGGATCGGATACTTGACGTTCTTCATCGTGAGGTTCTCGTACGTCAGGTTCTGCAACACGCCGCCCCGTCCGCGCAGGGTCTTGATGCGGATGCCGGCATCGGTCGAATCGAACGTGCAATCACTCACCCGCAGGTCCTCGATGCCGCCTTCCGTGCCGGAGCCGATCGACATGCCGTGACCGTGAAGGAGTTTGCAGTTGGTGATCGTGTAATTCTTGTTGCCAAGAGTGCGCGACCGGTTGGGTTTCACCACGATGTTGTCGTCGCCGACGTCGATCGTGCAATCGGTGATCAGATAATTCCAGCCGGAGGGATCGATCCCGTCGGTGTTGTGGGTGTTACTCGGTGATTTGATGGTGATGCCCTTGATGGTCACGTCGGTGCAATTCCGCGGCACGAGATGAAACATGGGCGAGTTACAGAGCGTCACACCCGTGACCAGCACGCGCGTGCAGTCGTTCAGCTTGATCATGTACGGCCGGTGCGGCATGTCGTGGTTCGCTTCGAACGCCGTCCACCACGCCTGGCCTTGGCCATCGATCGTGCCTTCTCCGCTGATTTCGATGTCCTGCGCCTTGTCGGCGGTGATGCAATCCTCGTAGCGCTCGTCGCTCATCGGATAATCCTTCATGTCGTCGCTGATCAGGATGGTGGCGCCGCTATCGAGGTGCAGATTGATGTGGCTGGCCAGCTTGAACGGGCCGGTCAGGAACTTCCCCTCCGGGATCAACACGATTCCACCTCCGGCCGCCGAAGCGGTATCGATCGTTTTCTGAATGGCTGCGGTGTTGATCGTCTTGCCGTCGCCAACGGCTCCGTACTTGGTCACGTCAAACGTCTTTGCGGGGATGACCGGCAGGGCCGGGGTTTGCGCAGGAAGGTTGGCTGCCAAGACAAAACAAAAGCCCAAGGGTGCAAGAATGTAGCTGGCAAAACGGTTCATGGCGGTTGTTCCCTTTCTTAACGTGCGACCAGATGCAACAAAGTCATGCGCGATCGACGTCGAATACTGCCAGAGGGTGCGGACATGGTCAAAGGGATTCCAGTCGTTTGACAGGCGACGCCCGACGCCGTCCGGACGTCGATGATTTCATTGCCGTCTCGAACCGGACAAGGAGGCAATCTTCTCTCCTGTCGTCCTGAACGTGTCGAAATACGCCCCGTTGCCCGGGGCAAAGCCTCGCCGTTCCATAACGAGCCAAGTTTCGTTCCGCGTGCCGCTCGTGGCTGACGGCTGACAGGTTCCGCCGACTACTTTGCCGTGCCGGACTTGTCCCGTTTCGCCTTGTAATGCAGGCTCGTGGTACCCATGAAAGCTTCCGTGTCCACCACCACGATTACCGGGAAGTCGGCCACGAGCACCCCCGCCTCCGGCTCAGTGGGATTGATCATGCCGTACTCCGCCCAGGCGGTTTGCCACGAGCCCTTCTTCAACGTGGCGCTGAACTTCCACAGGCCGGTCCCTTTGTTGTAGGTCGGCTTGTTGAACTTGCTCACGCCGTTGTGGCCAATTCCCTTGCTGTTGAGGGTAAATGACATCTCCGCATCACCGATGTCCAACGTCACCACTTTGCCGCCGAAACTGTAATCACGGGGGAGATCGAACGTGCCCTTGACGGTGCAACTGTCAGCGTTGGCCTTGGCGAAGTTCAAGGTCCCCTGCAACTTGGTGATGTTGAGCAGGCAAGGGACCGCCACGCCGAAGGTGGCGTTGGTTGACGCGATTCCGTCGCTGATTGTCACCTTGACAACCTCTGGCCCGCAATTCGTATACACGTGCGTCGGAGAAAACTCCGTGCAGGTCGTGCCGTCGCCAAAGCTCCACAGGCAGGACAAGGGATTTCCGTCGGCGTCAACCGCCGCCACATTGAACGTGAACGGCTCCAGCGCTTCCACCACGGCGATATTATTCAGCATGGCCACGGGATTCGTCACGGCAGGCGGAAACATGATTTGCGGTGGCGTATCGATCTCCAGGCTGAAGTCCTTTTCCGAGTAGAGACTGTTGGCACCGGTGCAACGCACCCGGAAACCCGTCGTGCCCCCTGTGCTCGGTGTGCCGGAGATCGTGCCGCCGCTGTCAAGGTACAGCCCCACCGGCGGGCTATTCGACACCACCAACCAACTGTACGACGCGGTTCCACCCGTGGCGGTCAGTTTCTGAGAGTAGACAATGCCCAACGTGCCTGGAGGCAACGCACTCACAGTCGTGATCGTCGGCGCCGTCGGCACCGGGTTAACCGTCAGGCTGAACTCCTTCTCTGAATACAGGCCTTTGGCGTCGGTCACCCGCACCCGGAAGCTGCTTGTCGTTACCATTGTTGGCGTGCCGGTGATTGCCCCGCTGCTGCCGACCAGTCCCAAGCCCGGCGGCAGACTGTTTAGCACCACCGACCAACTGTACGGTGCCGTTCCGCCGGTCGCAGTCAACGTTTGGTTGTATGCAGTTCCCACTATTGCGGCCGGCAAGGAACTGCTGGTGGCCAACTGCAACGAGTTGGCAATGTCATGGTACAACTCCGCGCTGGAAAGAGGAGTGCCGCCCGCGCCCCCGGCCGCCAGCACCTGCCCATTCGGCAGTAACGTCGCCGTGTGATCGAGACGCAAGCTGGTCATCGATTCGGTCGCCGTCCACGTCCCGGTGGCCGGGTCGTAAATCTCCGCGCTGGAAAGAGCGATGCCGCTGCTGTCTTCGCCCCCCGCGACCAGCACTTTTCCGTCGGACAGTAACGTCGCGCTGTGCGAATCGCGGGCGGTATTCAGCGCGCCGGTCGCCGTCCATGTCCCGGTCGCCGGGTCGTACAACTCCGCGCTGGCAAGAGAGCCGCTGTCGTTCCAGCCTCCCGCGACCAGCACCTTCCCATTGGGCAATAACGTCGCCGTGTGCGTATCGCGCGCGGTGTGCAGCGAGCCGGTCGCCGTCCACTTCCCGGTGGCCGGGTCGTACAGTTCCGCGCTGGATAGATCGACAACATTATCATAGGAATCGTAATAGTAGCCCCCGGCGACCAGCACCTTGCCATTGGGCAGCAACGTCGCCGTGTAACTCTCGCGTGCGGCGTTCAGCGAGCCGGTCGCCACCCACGTCCCGGTGGCCGGATCGTACAATTCCGCGCTGGAAACCGTGTATGGGGAAATGTTGATTTCGCCCCCGGCGACCAGCACCTGTCCACTGGGCAGCAAGGTCGCCCTGTGATTCCCACGTGCCGTGTTCAGCGAGCCGGTCGCCGTCCATGTCCCGGTGGCCGGATCGTACAGCTCCGCGCTGGAGAGATAGCCACTGTAGTCATTGTAGCCCCCGGCGACCAGCACCTTGCCATTGGGCAGCAACGTCGCCGTGTGAACAGCGCGTGCGGTGGTCAGCGAGCCGGTCGCTGTCCACGTCCCGATAGCTGGATCGTACAGCTCCGCGCTGGAAAGATAATAAGGATACGTGCTTCTGTACCCTCCCGCGACCAGCACCTGTCCATTGGGCAGCAACGTCGCTGTGTGCCATCTCCGTGCGGTGGTCAGCGAGCCGGTCGCCGTCCATGTCCCACCGGCCTGATCATACAGCTCCGCGCTGGACAAAACGATGCCGCTGCCGTCTGCGCCTCCTGCGACCAGCACCTTACCATTGGGCAGCAACGTCGCCGTGTGACCACCGCGTACGGTGGTCAGCGAGACGGTGGCCGTCCATGTCCCACCGGCCGGATCGTACAGCTCCGCGGTGGAAACAGTGTAAGAGTAAGTGTTGCCTTCGCCTCCTGCGACCAACACCTTCCCATTGGATAGCAACGTCGCCGTGTGACTAGTGCGTGCGGTGTACATCGAACCAGCCGCCGTCCACGTCCCGCTGGCCGGGTCGTACAGCTCCGCGTTAGTGAACCAATTGCCGCTGCCAGAGCCTCCTGCGACCAGCACCTTGCCATTAGGCAGCAACGTCGCTGTGTGATTCCCGCGTGCGGTGGTCAGCGGACTGGTCGCCGTCCACGTCCCGGTGGCCGGATCATACAGCTCCGCGCTGGGAAGATAATGGAGACCATCAATGCCTCCCGCGACCAGCACCTTACCATTAGGCAGCAACGTCGCCGTGTGCCAACCGCGTATGGTGGTCATCGAGTTGGTCGCCGTCCACGTCCCGGTGGCCGGATCGTACAGCTCCGCGCTGGAAAGCCAACCGCTTGAGCCAAGGCCCCCCGCGACCAGCACCTTCCCATTGGGCAACAACGTCGCCGTGTGATAAGCGCGTGCGGTGGTTAGCGCGCCGGTCGCCGTCCACGCTCCGGTGGCCGGATCGTACAGCTCCGCGCTGGAAAGATAGCCACTGGTGCTATTGTAGCCCCCCGCGACCAACACCTTGCCATTGGGCAGTAATGTTGCCGTGTGATTGGCGCGTGCAGTGGTCATCGAGCCGGTCGCTGTCCACGTCCCGGTGGCTGGATCGTACAGCTCCGCGCTGGAAAGAGCGCCGCTGCTGCTCCCTTCCCCCCCCGCTACCAGCACCTTCCCGTTCGGAAGCAATGTCGCAGTGTGGTAATAGCGATTGGTGGCCATTGAGCCGGTGGTGACCCAGGAAGCGCCGTTAACCTCGTGGATGACCGATAAATTGAGCGCCAGCGCGGCCAACGCCAGCACGACTGGAGTGATTCTGCGCGTGAACGTTTTCATAATCACCTTGGATGGTTGAGGTCACTAGACCCCGCGGGCTTGGTGAAACCTGTTTGGCTGCCGAGTCGGTGCGCGTAATTCCAGCCGCGGTCACGTGGTAAACCTTCGTTTCGCCCAAGAGACCTACGCCAAACGAAGCATGGGAAGTCGCGCGCCAACTTGAGTTGGCCGACAAAAAGTCTTTGTTGTTCGTCTCGCACTTGCCTCACCTGCGCCGCGCTCGTGCCCCTCACAACACGAACTTGCCGCCACTCACCAGTCACCAACTTGCGACCCGAACAACGCGGGCATTCTTGCCAATCGGACAGCGTCTGTCAATCGTGAAAACGGGGCCAATTCCAATCAAGACAAGGCTTGCACGGCAGCTTCGACTGGCCGCAAGAAAGCTTGCCTCGTTTCACGGCGGCGCTCTCTCAAATCGATTCGGCGCGCTGGGCCAGCACGCCCTACCAAACAATCTTCGTGATCTTCGTGTCCTTCGTGGTGAAATTGCCAACCCTGTCGCCGCGACATTTCTGTCAGTGCTCCTACAAACTCTCCGGAGTCCTCTATGCGAGGTCGAGAGACCTTGGCACAACGAGATTCCTTGCGTTCCTTTGCGCCTCTTTGCGGCCACAAGCATTTGTGACCATCAGCCGTACGGAAGCACGCTTCCGCGTCTTGGCGGGAAGCCCGGATTTCCAGCCTGCAGAATTCAGTTGCACACGGACGGACCGGTACTAAGGTGAAGGCAGAATCTTCAACGAATTCTCTTCCCGTGGTTCTAAGCAAGTGAGGCGGTGATCGATGGCGGACACAACGACACAATCAGACTCGCCAAAAAGAGGACGTTGGTTGAAATGGCTGGCAGGGTGCGCCGCCGGTCTGATCGTCATTCTGGTGGCCCTCTATTTCATCGCCACCAGCAGCGCGTTCTTCAAGACCGTGGTGTTGCCCCGGGTCAGCTCCGCGCTCGATGCCGACGTCTCGGTGAGCGACGCCGAGATCAGCCCGTTCTCCCACGTCATCTTGCATGACCTGAAAGTGACACCGAAAGGCGGTCAGCCAGTCTTTACCGCGTCGAGTGTGACGGCCCGGTACAGCCTGCTGTCGATTCTTCGCGGGCACATCCTCGTGGACGAGGCCTCAGTCGTGGATCCCACGGTGACCGTCATTGAACACCCGGACGGCACGAGCAACCTGAGTCCGCTGCTGAAGTCCGGGAAACCGACAACGAAAGTGGAAAGGACGGCCCGACCAGCCCCTGCGCCCACGGCGAAACCGTCATCGCCGCCGTCGATCGACGTGAAATCCGTCTCGGTTAAGAACGCGACCGTCCGCTACGTGCAGAGTCTCAAGGACGGCGGAACACAAACGCTCGAACTGACGAAGGTGGACGTCACCGTCGGCAACATCAAGAACGGCGGGACCGGCCAATTGGATTTCGCCGCGGCGATGGCGCTGACCAAAACGCTGCCAACGCCCGGTTCAAACACGACCCTCCAGGCCAACCTCAACGGCGCATTCACGTTTAATCTGACACAGGACCTGAAGCCGGGTGCGGTCAAAGGCAACGCGGCCGCTAAGATGGACCAGGCGACCGGGGTGTTCGCCGACCTGACGGGGCTGGCGGCCAAGTTCGACTGTGACGTCACGCCCACCGACATCAAACAGTGCGCGCTGACCTTTACCAAAGCCGACGCGGCACTGGGCAACGTGAGCGTCAGTGGGCCGTTCGATCCCGCCAAAATGGAGGGCAAACTCAAGGTCGAGGCGTCCTCGCTCGATCGTCGGGTGCTCAATCTCGTCGGAGCCGCCGCCGGGATCGATTTCGGCACGACGACCATCAACACGAGCAACGATATCGAGCTGACCCAGGGTGGCGCCGTCATTACCGCCGCCAGCACGGTCAACGTCGCCCGCTTCCAGGTCACGCGCCAGAACCAGACCTCGCCGACACTCGACCTGCGCTGTCAGTACGACGTTTCGGTCAACCGGTCCGAGCAATCGGTGCAGGTCAAGACGCTGAACCTCGCGGGAACGCAGAACCAACATCCGCTGTTGCAGGCGGAGCTGACCAGCCCGATGACCATCGCTTGGGGCAACACTGGGAACGCGGTCGGCAACGCGACGCTGAACGTCGCGGTGACCGGCTTGGACCTCGGAGACTGGAAAGCGTTTGCCGGCGATTATGCGCCCGGCGGCGTGGCGAATCTGAAATTGAAACTGCAGTCGCAACAGGCCGGTAAACAACTGACGTTCGACCTCGAAGGGCAGGTGGACCAACTCTCCGCGCACATCGGCCACGACCAGATTCCGCCGGTCGACGTGCACGTGGTGGCCCGCGGAACCGGCGCCGATCTCAAGCAATTCCACCTGAGCGAGTACCGGCTCGATCTGGCCCAGCAACACCAATCGGTGCTGACCGTGTCCGGTACCGGCTCGTTCGACCGAACCACGCAGGATGCGGACATCCAAGCATCCGCGCAGGCCGCACTCGACCGCCTGTCGGGTCTGATGGCTCATTGGGTGACGGCAGCAGCCGATTACGCGCCGTCGGGCCGGGCGAACCTAAAATTGAACTTACAGGTGAAACAAGGCGGCAGCCAACTGGCATTCGATGCGGATGGCCAGGTGAACGAACTCTCAGCTCGGATCGGCGGGCAGAATCTCACGCCGGTCAATGTGCATCTGGTGACCCGCGGGACCGGAGCCGACCTGACGCAGTTTAACGTGAGCGAGTGCCAACTCGATCTCACCCGGCAAGAACAGTTGGTGCTGACCATGTCCAGCACCGGCACGGTTGACCGCGCAACGCTGGATGCCGACCTGCAGTTCGCCGCGAAGGCGGCACTCGACCGGCTGGCGGCGTTGTGGCCCCGGCCCGACATCGCGTGCTCCGCCGGCACGCTCGACGTGACCGGCCACGTCACGAGCCAGCGCCAGACACGAGCCGTCACCGGTCAACTCACGCTGGCCGATTTGACCGGCCACTACGGCGATTACCGGTTCGACGGCTTTGGCACGACCATCGACCTCGACGGGTTGATGAAAGGCAAACAACTTGAAATCCACAAAGCCGCCGGCCAGTTCCACAAGGGCCGGAGTCCCGGCGGGAAATTCGACGTCGCCGGCCAATACGATCTCGACAAGAAGACGGGCCAGTTGACCGCAAAACTCGAGGGCTTCACCCAGAACGATTTGGGGCCGTTCCTCCAGCCGTCGCTCGGCGACAAGAAACTGGTTTCGGTCTCGCTGACCGCGATGGCGTCGGCCGGGTTTGACGCCAACGGCAACGGGTCCGTCAAGGCCGATGCCAAGGTGGCCAACCTTGTCGTGCAGGACCCGAAGAACCAGTTGCCGGCCAAACCGCTCGAAGTCCATCTGCAGATTGACGCTGCCGGGAGCAACAAGGTTGTCAACGTGCATCAGTGTCAGCTGGCGTTGACGCCGACGGAGCGGGCCAAGAACGAACTGCGGCTCAGCGGTACGGTAAATTACTCCCGCACGGGCGGGATCACCGGCGACCTCAAGCTCGCGGCCGACTCACTCGACGCGACGGCGTACTACGATTTGTTCACGGCGAAAAACAAAGCGAACGAGGCGGAGACGGGTTCTCCGCCGGCTCCGGGCAAACCGAAATCGGCCCCGGCCTCGGGTGCCGAGGAGCAAGCGGAGCCGGCCGCCGTGAAACTGCCGGTCCGCAATTTCACCTGCGACGCGACCATTGGCCGGTTCTACCTGCGACAGGTCGACATCTCGAATCTCGTGACCACGGTCCGGCTCGACGGCGGCCACGTCGTGGTCAAACCGTGCCACCTTACGTTGAACGGCGCGCCGGTCAACGCCACCGTCGATCTCGACCTCGGCGTGCCGGGCTACACGTACGACGTCTCGTTCAACGCCGACAAGGTGCCGCTCGAACCGTTGGCGAATTCGTTTTCACCAACGTACAGCTCGAAGGCCCGGGGCGACCTCATCGCCAGCCTGCAGGTCACGGGCGCCGGCGTGACCGGCCGCAGCCTGCAAAAGAGCCTGACCGGCCAAATCAACGTGAGTTTTACCAACGCCAACATCCAGATCGTCGGCCCGAAGGTGAAAGCCGTTCTCACGCCGATTGCGCTCGTGCTGGGCGCGCCGGAACTGCTCAGTTCGCCGCTGGATTCCGTCACGGCTGACCTCCAGCTCGGCAACGGCAAAATCGAGATTCGGAAGTTCGTGGCACACAGCGCGGCGTTTCTGGCGGAGTCGCAAGGCACGATTCCGATTGCCGACGTGTTGATGGATTCGCCGCTGAACCAGCCCGTTGAGATCGCGCTGGCGCAGGGCATCGCCGGCAAACTGCGGCTGTCCAACCTGGCTTCGGAAGGATCGTACACCAGACTGCCCACGTTCGTGCACCTGACCGGCACGCTCGGCGACCCATCGGCCAAGACCGACAAAGCCGTCGTCGCCGGTCTGACGGCCCAGGGAATCGCCGGTGCGGTGGGCGGCAAAGCCGGCGGCATACTTCAGGGAATCAGCGGCTTGCTGACGGGCCAGCCGCCCGCGACCAACAACGCGCCATCCGGCAACCAGCCCGTCATCCCCTTCAACCCGCTCGACCTTCTCCGACAGCCGCGGAGAAGGTAACTCCGACTCATGCAGCGCGGGCCCGGCGCACCGGAAGTCCTGGTGCTTCGGTTCGCAACCACGTTGGGGCTGGACGGTATGTTCGAGTTGTCAGCCCGCTCGTGGTGACCGCCCATGCTGGCTTGTCCGTCGTTGTCGGGACATGGTACAAAGTTCTCTTGGCGATGAATTTGACTTTTCTCCTGAAAAGCTGCCGGTTGTTTTCAGATCTGGACCAGGCGGAACTCGATCTCATCGGGCAGATGGCCGTCCGCAAGGAGTTTCGCAAGGGGCAGCTCATTTTTGGCGAAGGCGAAACCACGCGGGGTTTCTTCCTCGTTGCGTCGGGTGGCGTGAAGGTTTTTCGGGTTGGACCGGACGGACGGGAGCGCGTGTTGCATGTCGTTGAAGCGAACGAATCGTTTGCCGAGGCGGCGCTGTTCATGGAGGAGTATCCGGCCAGCGCCGAGGCGCTCGCGGCCACCACGGTGGTCGTCATGGACAAGAACCGGTTCAAACAACTCCTCACCCGCGACCCCAAGCTGAGTTTCAAGGTCATGGGGTCGCTGGTGAAATGGCTCGCGCAAATGCGTAACGCGCTGACCGATCTTTCGCTCAAGGAAGTACCGGCCCGGTTTGCCAGTTACGTCCTGAGCTTGCCCGCCGAGCCGGGCCAGCCAATCAGGGTCAGCATCAGCAAGACGACCATCGCCCAGATGCTCGGCACCACCAAGGAAACGTTCTCGCGCGTGCTCCGCCGGCTCGCTCAGCATCGCATCCTCACCTATCGCGGCAGCCAGATCCGCGTCCTCAATCGCAAGCGACTGGAGAGCATCGCGGCTGGCGACGAGAGGATTTAAGGTGCCGTCTTGCGTGGTAGGGCCGCGCGCCACGCAGCCACGCCAGGCCGTGCGACAGGGCTGAATCATGAGTGACGCACTTGGGTAACCGGGGAGCGAGAGGCCAAATTTCACTTTCGCAACGACCGATTGTGGCGGAGTATTTGTCTCGATAACGGGTCGCACCGTTCCGGCAGGAGTTGTTCGCGATGAAGGCAACACCGGATTTGAACAGGGACGTCGAGATGCCCGCCAAGCTCGCCGGAGATTTTCGGCTGGGCTGGATTTCGTTGTTGGCGGCCGGAGTGGGCGTCGCCGGGGGACTGATCGCGTATCTGTTGCTCAAGTTGATCGGCTTGTTCACCAACATGTTTTTCTTCCACCGGTTTTCGGCGGCGTTCACGAGTCCGCAGATGCATCATCTCGGTTTGTGGGTGATTCTGTTGCCCGCGGCCGGGGGGATTGTGGTCGGGTTGATGGCCAAATATGGCACGTCAAAAATCAAAGGGCATGGAATTCCCGAGGCGATGGAGGCCGTGCTGACGAGCCGCAGTCGGATTCATCCGAAGGTAGCCATCCTCAAGCCGCTTTCGGTGGCGGTGGCCATCGGCACGGGCGGGCCGTTTGGCGCCGAAGGCCCGATCATTCAAACGGGAGGCGCGGTCGGGTCGTTGGTCGGGCAGTTGATCCACATGACGGCCTCCGAGCGCAAAGTGTTGCTGGCCTGTGGCGCGGCGGCGGGCATGTCGGCCACGTTCAACACGCCGATCGCGGGCGTGATCCTGTCGATCGAACTTCTGCTGTTCGAATTCCGGTCGCGTTCGTTCATTCCGCTGGTCGTCTCGAGCACACTGGCCACGGCGACGCGCTTTGTGGTGATGGGGAACAAGGCGATGTTCGAGATGGGGCCGGTGGATTTCGGTATTCCGGCGGCCTTGCCGTACTACCTGTTATTGGGCGTGGTGTGCGGGTTTGCCGCGGTGGGATTCAGCCGGGCGCTGTACTGGGTCGAGGATCGCTTCGAGCAACTGCCCATTGATGAAGTGTGGTGGCCCGCGATCGGCGGGCTCGGGCTGGGCGTTATTGGCTATTTCATGCCGCGGGTACTCGGGGTCGGCTACGACACGATCTCGGACGTTTTGAATGACCGGCTCGCGCTGAACCTGCTGGTGGCCGTCATGGTGTTCAAGGCGCTGGCGTTGGTGGTGTCGCTTGGCTCCGGGACATCCGGCGGGCTGCTGGCGCCCATGTTCATGAGCAGCGCGGCCTTGGGTGCCGTGTTTGCCATCGGACTGAACCATCTCATTCCCGGTGCTCACTTGGCCCCGGCAGCGTTCGCCCTGGTGGCGATGGGCGCCGTGTTCGGGGCCGCCGCGAACGCGACGTTTACCTTCATCATTTTCGCCTTCGAGATCACCCGCGATTACAATGCCGTCTTGCCGTTGATGCTCGTCAGCGTCATCGGCAGCGGCGTCGCCCGCCGGTTCATGAAGGAATCCATCATGACCGAGAAACTGGCCCGACGGGGCTTGCGCGTGCCTCAAGATTATGAGGCGGACGCATTTCAACAGGTGGCCGTGGGCGACGTGATGGACAAGGAGCCGCCCACGGTATCTTCCGTGACGAAGGTGGCGGAATTGGCGGATCGGATGGCCCGGGGCACCCCGGAGTTTCATCGACACCAGGCGGTGTTGGTTGTCGATCCGGCGGGCTGCTTGGTGGGGATCATCACACACGGGGATGTCATTCGACTGTTGAAAGACAGCCCCGCGGGCGACGTTACGGTCGGAGAAGTCTGCCGGGCGCCGCTGATCGTGACGTATCCTGATGAGACGGTCGATGAGGCCATGACGAAACTGCTTCTCCACGATATTGGGCGCTTGCCGGTGGTTCGCCGCGGGACGCCACAGGCGCTGGTGGGTTACCTGGGCCGCACCGAGGTGATGGCGGCGCGCACGCGGCGCCATGAGGAAGAACATGTGCGCGAGCCGGGTTGGCTCAGCCGCACCCCGTAATCGGATTCGGATCAGCGGAGTCCTGCAGCCTGTCCGCCGTCTACCCCGGAAAATCGGCCCCCGCCAACGGCATTTACAATCCATCGTTAAAGGTTCGAGAGCCTTTGTTGACCTGCATCAATTGGTCGGGAGCGTCCGTGGACTACGGTGGAGCGTGCACAAAAGGAAACGAACTGTCATGAACCTACGAAGATTCCTCATTACCGTCGGGGCAATCGTCGCTCTGGCCCCACTCGCTTCGGCCGCGCCGCTGCGTGAGCAGGCACAACTGACGTACCCGCCGGACGTGCCGCCCCCGATCGCGCGGCGCCGGCCCGCCATCGTCGAGGTCCACCTCGAAGGCGGACGCAAGCTCATGCCGCTCGGCGGCGGCGCGAAGTATGAGTTTTGGACCTTCAACGGGCACACACCCGGGCCGTTCATTCGCGCGCGGGTCGGAGACACGCTGGAGATTCACATCACCAACTCCGACACCAACGGGATGCCGCACAACTGCGATCTCCACGCCGTCACCGGACCCGGCGGCGGGGCGCCGGTTCTCACCGTGGTCAAAGGGGAAGAACGCGTCGCGTGGTTCAAGCTGCTGCATCCGGGCCTGTTCGTGTATCACTGCGCGGCGCCGCCCGTGATGGATCACATCGCCAATGGCATGTACGGCATGGTGCTCGTCGACCCCAAGAATGGTCTGCCGAAGGTGGACCACGAGTATGCCGTGATGCAGAGCGAATTTTACACAAAAGACGCGCCCGAAGACGCCGAAGTACTCACCTACTCGCACGAGAAAGGGCTGCTGGAACATCCCACATTCGTCGTGTTCAACGGCCGGGTCGGTTCGCTCACGGGCACGGGCGTGTTGAAGGCGAAGACCGGCGAGAAAGTCCGGATCTATTTCGGCAACATCGGACCCAATTTCATTTCCTCCTTCCACATCATCGGCACCATTTTCGACAAGGTGTATCGCGAAGGCGGCTTGGAAGATCCACCGGCCCACGGCATCCAAACCACGCTCGTGCCAGCCGGCGGGGCGACCGTGGTGGAGCTGAAACCCGAAGTGCCCGGTACCTACACGCTGGTCGATCACGCCATTTTTCGCATCGAGCAGGGTGCCGTCGGCTACCTCAACGTCGAAGGTCCACCGCATCCCGGCGTTTTTTGTTCCGACAAAGACCCCGTCAAATGTCCCGGTTGCCTGGTGCATCCATGAACCGGGTAGCGATGGTGACAGCAGTGCCGACCTCATCTGGCGAGCCAATCAGCCAGTCGATGTTGGTGTCGGACATCAATCGCGACTATCCGCAGTGCCGCCGCGTTTTCGAGAGTTACGGCCTCGCGGGCTGCGGAGGCGAGCTTGGGCCGCCGGAGCCGTTGTTCATTTTCGCGGCGGCGCACCGTGTGCCCCTGCGCGAGTTGGTGGACGAATTGAACCGCGCCGCCCGTGGAGAATGGACAGAGGCGAGCGGGAAGCGGACAGCGGAACACCAAGCCGTCGCGGACGCGCGCGAGCAGTTCGACAGTGAGAACCTCTACAAGCGGTTTGTGTTCGGCGCGCTGTTCGTGGCCGTGACGGCTGGATTCGGGCTGGGCGTGGTCAATCTGACACGGATCGCGCTGGCGCAATCCTACTATGAGATCAGCGGCGTCCTGAAACAGGTTCACGGTCACGCACAGATCTTCGGCTGGATCGGGCTGTTCATCATGGGCGTGGCGTTTCATGCCGTGCCCCGGATGAAGATGCAGGTGCTGCGACCGATCCGCGCCGCCAAGGCGAGTTTCTGGCTGATGTTCTTCGGCGTGTTGCTGCGGGTGGTCGCGCAACCGTTCGGGGCGACGGCTGTCGGCCGGTTCGCCGTCCTCGGTTCGGGATTGATGGAGTTCGCTGCGGTCGGGTTGTTCGCGTGGCTGCTGGCGCGCGCGATTCGCGGCTCCAACCAGAAGGGCTCACCGCGAATTCCTCGAGGCGAGTTTCACGAGAAATACCTCTGGGCCAGCGTCGGTTGGTTTGTGGTGCTGGCGGCGTGGAATCTTTGGATCGTCGGGCAGATGTTTCGGCATCGAACCGTCGGGGTCCCCGCGTTGGCGGATGCGCTCTGGATTCACGTCGCCTTTTTTGGATTCATCGCCAACATGATCTTCGGGTTCTCGGTGCGGGTGTTGCCCCACTTCCTCGGTCTGCGTCAGCCGCGGGTTCTTCCTGCCAACATCGCGTTCTGGTTGTGGAACGGAGCGATTTTCTTGCGGTACCCGGTGGAACGGCTGGCATGGGCGGCGTCAACGTTGGAAGCGGTGGCCATCGTGCTCTTCGTGTGGGCGTTGGGCATTTTCGCCCGGCGCCGCACGAGGATCGACATTCTAGGCGTGGACAACTCGTTCGCGTGGTTTATCAAACTCGGCTACGGGTGGCTGCTGATGGTCGCCTTGATTCCGTTCCACGCGGATGTGTTCCGTCTCAGCGCGTCGGCACGGCACACGATGGCCATCGGATTCATCACGCCGCTGATTTTCGGCGTGGCCTACCGCGTGTTGCCGATTTTCAACGGCGTGAATCTGTGGAGTAATCGGCTGATGCGCGCTTCGTTCTGGGCCTGGGCGGCGGGCAGCACGCTGGCCTTTGCGATGGCGTTCAACAGGGTGTTCGAGACGATGTGGAGTTATGCGTGGTCGGGCATCGCGGGTTGGCTGGTGTTCATGGCATTGGTGATGTTTGCCGTCAACATCGGGATGACGTTGCGCTCGAAAACGGAGCCGTTCACGCGCGATTCGGTGGTGACACCGACCACGCGCGTGGCCGAGTTGCTGGAGGTCTACCCCGCGATGCGGCCGGTGCTGATCCACGGTGGGTTGTCGGGTCTGGCGACGATGCGGCACCATCCGCCACGGTTCGTCACCATCGAGTTTGCGGCCCGGCGGCACAACCTTGATCCACGACCGTTGGTGCGGTTGCTGAACGACGAAATAAAACGACAAGGGAACTCAACCGGGAATCGACACGCGTGAACACGAATTCGAATGCCGAGAACGAGATCACTCCCGACATGATCGTGCGCGACGTGGCGGAGCGCTGGCCCGAGACGGTGAATGTGTTCGGGAAGCACAAGGTGGATTTCTGTTGTGGTGGGGCGCACTCGATCGAACAAACGGCCCGCGCCCGGGGCTGCAAGGACATTGCCGCGCTCGTCGAGGATTTGAACCGGGCAATCCAATGATCGCGGTGGAGGAGAGACCGGCTGTTGCAAAGCGGTTGCCGCGACCACCGCTGCCCCGCGAGCACGGAGCGTGGGGGATTCTGCTGATACCGTTCGCGACCGCCGTGGGCGTGAGCGGCGCGTTCGATCTCAAGGTTGCTCTGCTGCTGGCGAGCATGTTGTGCTTTTACGTCGCGCGGACGGGTTGGCTGAAGCGCAACGTCAAGTGGACGGCGCTGTTGGTTGCGGGAAGCGTCGCGTGCATCACGCCGTTGCTGATCGTCTGGCAGTTGTGGTGGCTGGTTGGATTCGGCGCCACCGCCGCAGCCCTGGCATTTCGGAAAACCGTGCGCAGTGTTGCGATGCAGTTGCTGGCGGTATGCGGGCTGACGCTGACCGCGCCGGCCGCGTGGTACACAGCGACGAGCCGCTTGAACAGTCAGGCGTTAGTGCTGTGGTTACTGAACGCGCTCTACTTCGCGGGCGGCGTGTTCTACGTGAAAATGCACGTGGCGGCAGCGGTTCGACGGAAACCGTTCGGGTCGGCTGCGGAGAAAGTTCGCTTCGGCGCCGTCACATTGATCTATTACGGCGTGGTGGCCGTCATTGGGGCTGTGTTGGGACGCGTGGGATTGGCCTATGCGCCGGTCGTGGTTCGCGCCGTGGCCGGCGTCGGGCGATTGTCGCCGACCTTGCGGATCAGGCGGCTCGGTTGGACGGAAGTAGCTTACTCGATCGCGTTCGCCGTGATTCTCATCGTGGCATGGCGATAACGCAAGATCGACCGGTTGGAGTCGTGCACGATCTCAGACGGAGCTGGCGTGCGGCGTGCCGTTGGACAGGGCGCGGTGCACGGCGTCGAGCAGGTCGGCCTTATCGAGTGGTTTGCTGAGATACTCGTAGGCCCCTTCGCGCAAGGCTTCCATGTACTGGCCCCAATCGCCAAAGGCGGTGATGACGATGACCGGCAGACGGGGAAACGCAGTCTTGACCGCAGCCAGAAACGTCGTGCCCTTCATTCCCGGCATTGACACGTCGGTAATGACGAGATCGAACCTCTTCTTGGTCTCGTTGATGAACCGAATGGCGCTGCCCGCGTCGGCTTGGGCGGCGACCTCGAAGTGCTCTTTCTCAAGCACCTTGGTCAGCGCTTTGAGAAACTCGGCATCATCGTCCACCAACAAAATAGATGCAATTCTCCCGTTATTGCTCACAACAACTGCAGGCTGAGCAACGACGGTGCCACGTCGGCATGCCGCATCCTAAGGTCTTGGTAGAAGCGATGTTGCAAAAATCGGGCAGTCGAAAAAGTCGGCACCCGAATCTGTCAGGATGTCAGTCGGACACTGGCTCGCCGACAAGTTGGCAGCGTCGGGCGGTTACCCGTCCTGCTTGGAAAAGCGTCGGTACAACGTCCGCGAGGAGATGCCGAGGAGTTTCGCGGCCTTCTCCTTGTCGCCGTCGCAATGGTTCAATGTCGCCGAGATGATCCGTTCTTCGGCGTCGGCCATTGTCGTGCCGATCGGAATCGTTACGGCGGGCCCGAGCGATTGACCGGGGGTCGCCGAGGACATCAGGGGAGTGAGCTGAAAGCTCGCGATGGTGTCGCCCGTCGCCACCGCGATGGCGCGCTGCATGGCGTTCTCCAACTCGCGGACATTGCCGGACCACGGATGCGTCAGCAACTGGTCGAGCGCCGCCGGGGCCATGGCGTGTACGTTCTTCTGCATGCGGGCGGCGTATTTCTTCAGAAAGTGATCGGCCAATAGTGGAATATCGTCCTGGCGTTGACGCAACGGCGGCAACGTCACGTTCACCACGTTCAGCCGGTAGAACAGGTCCTCGCGGAATCTCTTTTCGCTGATCGCCTGGTGGATGTCGATGTGCGTCGCGCTGATCACGCGCACGTCCACTTGGATGTCGCGCGTGCTGCCGAGCCGTTGGAACCGTCCATCCTGCAACACGCGGAGCAGCTTGGCCTGCAACTGCGGCGTCATTTCGGCGATTTCGTCCAAAAACAGCGTCCCGCCGTCGGCCAACTCGAACTTCCCGGGCTTCGAACCGGCCGCGCCCGTAAACGCGCCGCGCTCGTAGCCGAACAACTCGCTTTCCAGCAGCGTCTCGGGAATCGCCGCGCAACTGATTTTCACGATCGGATTTTCCCGTCGCTGGCTGAGGTGGTGGATCACGTCCGCCACGATTTCCTTGCCCGTGCCGCTCTCGCCCTGGACGAGGACGCTGACGTCGGTCGGCGCGATTTGGCGGATGAGTTTTTTGACCGCGACCATGGACTCGCTGTTGCCGATCAGCGCCTCCTCGCCGCGTTGCTGTTGGAGTTCTTCGCGCAACCGGCGGTTCTCGTCAGCCAGCCGTTGTTTCTCGACCGCTTTGCTGACGGCTTTGACGAGCGCGGTGCGGTCGAGGGGTTTTTCGATGAAATCGTAGGCCCCGAGGCGCATGGCCTCGACGGCTTTCTCGATGGTGCCGTGGCCGGTGATGACGATGACCTCGATGGTTGGCCGGAGTTCTTTCGCGCGTTTGAGCAGCGAGATGCCGTCGAGATCAGGCAACAGCAAATCCGTGATCAACAGGTCGCCGCCCTCCGCTTCAAACTTCGCCAGTCCGTCCTTTGCCGTGTTGACCGAGTGGACGCGATAACCTTCCTTGGCGAGGATCTTTTCCGCGGCGGTGCACAGCGCTTCCTCGTCGTCGACCAGCAGGATTTCAGCTCTTCGTGCCATGCTTGGGTTCCTTGGGTAGGGGGAGTTCGATGACAAACGTCGTGCCTTTCTCAGGCGCGCTCTCGAAGCGGATGCTGCCGCCGTGCTCGGCCACGATCTGCTGCGTCAGCGGTAACCCGAGCCCGGTGCCGCTCGCCTTGGTGCTAAAGAATGGTTTGAAGATTTGCTCCTGTTCCGACAGACCCATCCCTTTACCGGTGTCGCTGACCGCCAACACGGCGCTCGATCCGTTGCGGGCCGTGCTCACCGAGAGCGTGCCGCCCTCCGGCATGGCCTCCAGCGCGTTGCGAATCAGATTGAGAATCGCCTGCCAGAGTTGGCCCTCGTCGGCGTGAATCGACGGCAGCGACGGGTCGAATTCCGTGCGGAGCGTCACGCGCGTGGCATGGAACAGGGATTCCATGAACGCCAGGCCCTGTCCGAGGACCTCGTTGAGCGAAACCAACTCGCGGCGCGGCTTGGGCATCCGCGCGAACTGCAGGTAATCCTCCGTCACGCGCTGGATGCGGTGCACTTCCGAGTCGATCGAGCGCAGCAGCGACCGCGCCTCGTTCGCCGCCGCGGTGTCGTCGCGCGACAGCACGTCCACCTCATCGTGCACCAGGTCGATGTTCAGCGTGATCGAACTCAGCGGGTTGCGGATTTCGTGGGCCAGCCGCGCCGACATCGCACCGATGACGGCCAGGCGTTCGACCCGCAGTTTTTCGGCTTCGAGCCGTTTGCGTTCGGTGATGTCGCGCAGGATCGCCGAGCGCCCGATGGGTTGGCCCTGCGGATCGTGCAGCAACGACACGCTCACTTCAACGGGCACGCGCCGGCCGTCCTTGGCCAGCCGCACCGTCTCGGAATGGTAGTGGCCCTCGCCGTGCACCTCGCGGTCGATTCGGTCGAGTTCGCCGCCTCGCAGCAATTCGGGCGGCACGAGCACCTTGAACGGTTTGCCGAGAATCTCGTCGGCGCGCCAGCCGAACACATGCTCGGCCGCCCGATTCCAGGACCGGAACCGATTGTCCGTGTCGAGCGAGAAAATCACATCGCCGGAATCGTTGACGATGCTTTCGAGTTGCTGGAGATGGCGATAGCGGTCGCTGGCAATGTACGCCTCCATCGCCAGCGACGCGTCGAGCATGAACACCTTTTCCAGCGCGAGAATCGTCTCGTGGCTGCGGTCCGCGTCCGCGGCGTAGAACTGACGGATCAACGGCACGATCAGTTTGAAATAGATGTTGTAGCCGAGCAGATACCACCGGGGACTGAGCCCGACCCGCTCGTGCGCTTGGCCGATGCGCACCCGGTCGGCAAAATAGGCGTCATCGAACCTGCCCTCGGTAATGCGCAAGAGATAATCGCGCTGCAGTTTCTTGAGGCGTTCGACAGTCGTGTGATCCTGCAGCAGTTGCGCCGTCTCGGGGAAACTCAAGAGCTGGTCGTAGAACGCATCTTCGATGGCGACGATGTGGGTGTCCAGCAGTGGACGAAGCGCACGCAGCAACTCTCCGTCACGCGCCGTCAACCCGAGAAACGTCAGCCGTTGCTCCCGCTCGGAAGGTGCCATTCCGCGGCAACCCTACGAGGGCGCTGACAAGTTGTCAATGTCTGTCGCTGGGCGGTCAACCCGCAACTTCTCCGGTGCTGCCAGGCGGGTGGCGCCGAGTAGGCAAGCCACGGCCGGCGCGTTTTTTTGTCAGCCTGAGCAAAACCTGACAACGCCGGGACCGCGGCTGGTGCGCCGGTGGATTTCTCCTGTAGACGCGTGCCGTGCTGGAGCAGCGCGATTTCGCAACCGGAACGCGGGTTTCATGCAAGTCGACCCCGGCGCGCAGGAATGGGATCGGCAATCCGCACGATTCGCGCACGGGGTTTGCTATGCCTCGGCACATGCGTTCATCAATCGACAAGACCAGGCGATCATCGCATCCGCCCCGAGCGGTCGGACCGCAATTGAACCGAAGTTCGGCAGCCGCTCATCAGGTCTTTGAAGCCCAGCGGCTGCGATTGTACCGAGCCATGATGGGGATTGCCGATTGGGCGATCGGCTCCGAAGAACTCGACATCCACTTCGCGAGCATGCCGATGCGGTACTGGGCGCGCGTCGACGGCGTGACCTTGCGGTGGCACCTGGAGATCCTCCACGAGTTTTTCGCCCATCTCGCCGGCTCGGACCTCGCCGTTACCGTCCCCATCGTTCGCTGGCGGCATTTCCCAGACCGGGGGATTACGGAAGTGGCGGTGTGCACCTGGGACCGGCTCGGACTGCTGGCCAAGGTGGCCGGATCGTTGGCAGCGGTCGGCCTGAACATCATCCGGGCCGACGTCTATACCCGGACCGACAACGTTGCGCTCGACGTGTTCGAGGTGTGCAATCACGCATTCGGGTACGTCGACGACGAATTGGCGCTGCTCCACGTCACCCGATTGTTGACCGCGGCCTTGAGCCCCGGCAGCCGGTTGGACCTGGGGGCGCGCCGCCGACCGAGCCCGACGCCGGCCGATCGTTCTCCAAGCGTGGTGTTCGACAACGAGCGCTCCGAGGCGTACACCGTGCTGCAAATCGAGGCGGCTGACCGCTTGGGGCTGTTGTACGACATTCTGCAAGTGCTGACGCGGTCCAACATCGACATTGCCCATGCGATCATCGTGACCGACCAGGGTGAAGCGGGCGATGTCTTTTATCTGACGGGCACGGATGGCGGGAAAATCACCGACCCTGACCGTCTGCAACAGGTGCGCGACGCCCTGCTGGAAGTGTTGGCCTGAAGGATTACGTCGGGCGAGAGGCAACCCTCTCGGCGGCATGGTGCTTCCGTTCAGCGAGGAAATAGATCACCGGCACCGCCATGCGCGAAAGCAGTAGCGAGGCGATTTCACCCGCCATCAACGAAATCGCCAGCCCCTGGAAGATGGGATCGAACAAGATCACGCTCGCGCCGACCACCACCGCGGCTGCGGTCAGCATCATCGGCCGAAATCGCACCGCCCCGGCGTCGATCACCGCTTCCGCCAGCGGCATGCCCTGACCGAGCCGCAGTTCGATGAAGTCCACCAGGATGATCGAATTGCGGACCACGATGCCGGCCCCGGCGATGAACCCGATCATCGAGGTCGCCGTGAAGAACGCACCCAGCGCCCAGTGCGCGGGCAGAATGCCGACGAGAGAGAAGGGGATGGCGGCCATGATAATCAACGGCGTCTTAAACGATCGGAACCAGCCGACCACCAGCACGTAAATCAGCACTAACACCACCGCGAACGCGGCCCCCAAATCGCGGAATACCTCATACGTGATGTGCCATTCGCCGTCCCATTTCATCGAGAAGGTCTCGGTCGAGAACGGCTGGTGCGTGCTGTAGATGTCCAAGCCGAGCTTCTTGATTGCCGGGTTCATGTTGAGGATCGCGTACACGGGACTTTCCTCGGCCCCGGCGACGTCGCCGAGCACGTACACGACCCGCTGCATGTTCTTCTCATAGATGCTCGTGTCTTCCGTCGCCGGCGTCGCTTTCACAAGTTCGCCCAGCGGCACCAGCGTCCCGTTGGGCGCAGCGACGCGCACCGCCAGCAGATCGCCAACGCTGGAGCGCTGGTCGACCGGCAACCGCACCACAATCGCCACGTCTTCCTTTTCCCGAGGCGCGTGGAGCAGCCCGACCTCGGAGCCTTCGAGGGCGACCTGGAGCGCCTGGGCGGCGTGCTCCGCACTGATGCCATCGAGCGCCGCCTTCTCGTGGTCGACCTGGAACACGTATTTCGGCCCGCCGCCTTCCATATACCAATCCACGTCCACCACGCCGGCGGTCCGCTGGAAGACTTCCCGGACTTTGCGGGCGATCTCGGTCTGTTTCTGGTAATCGGGACCGTAGATTTCGGCGACGAGAGTTTCCAACACCGGCGGACCCGGCGGCACCTCGACCACTTTCATTCGGGCGCCGAACCGGGCGGCAATCGGCTGCAACTTCCTGCGTACCCGCTTGGCGATCTCGTGGCTCTGGGCATGGCGTTGGCCCTTGCCGATCAGGTTGACCTGAATCTCCGCCACGGTCGGGCCCCGGCGCAGGAAATAGTGGCGGACCAATCCGTTGAACGTGTACGGCGCCGCGGTGCCGACATAAATCTGGTAGTTCGTGACCTCGGGTTCCTGGCGGATCACCCCGGCCAGTTCTTGGGCCACGCGCGCCGTCTGTTCGAGCGTGGCACCCTGGTCCATGTCGATGACCACCTCGAATTCGCTCTTGTTGTCGAACGGCAGCATCTTCACGCGGACCAGTTTGAAGTACACCATCGACATGGCCGCCAACAACAGCGCGACCATGGCGGCCAGAAACCCGGCCTGCCACAACGGGTGATGGATCAACGGGCCCATGACGTGCCGGTACAACCGGGTGGCCCAATCTTCTTTGCCGTGTTCGCCGTGCGCCGCTTCCTCGCGCGCCCGGCCCCGCAACACGCGCAACGCGGCCCACGGCGTCACCGCGAACGACACAATCATCGAGAACACCATCGCCGCGCTCGAGCCGATCGGGATCGGCCGCATGTACGGCCCCATCAAACCGCTGACAAACGCCATCGGCAAAATTGCCGCGATCACCGTCAACGTCGCCAGAACCAGCGGGCTGCCGACCTCCGCCACCGCCTCGATGGTGACATCCAGCAACGGCCGGCCCTTGTTTTGCGGCAGGTGAAAGTGGCGCACGATGTTCTCGACGCCGACAATCGGGTCGTCCACCAGAATGCCGATGGAAAAAATCAGGGCGAACAACGTGATCCGGTTCAGGGTGAACCCGAGGAAATAGAACGTGGCCAGCGTCAACGCCAACGTGACTGGAATCGCCACCGCCACCACGCCCGACTCGCGCCAGCCCAGCACCAACCCGATGAGAATGCTCACGCCGATCACGGCCAGCGCCATGTGGAACAACAATTCATTGGATTTCTCCTCCGCCGTCTGGCCGTAGTTGCGGGTGATCGCGATGTTCACGTCGCTGGGGATGACGCGGCCCTTCAGCGACTCGACCTTTCGCAGCACGTCGTCCACGACCCAGATCGCGTTGGCGCCTTTGCGTTTGGCGATGGAAATGGTGACGGCCGGATAGGTGCCGGCCGAGCCGTCTTCCACTTCGGCTCGCCGGGAGGCTCGCACTCCCATCCCAAACAACACGTACTGGCTCGGTTCCTCCGGTCCATCCACGATCTGGGCCACGTCGCGGACGTAGACCGGCTTGCCGTTGTAAACGCCGGCGACGACCGACCCTACGTCGGCGGCGTCCTTGAGGAACCCGCCGGTGTCCACCAGGACCTGGCGGTTCTCGGCGGCGAACCCGCCTTCCTTCAACTGCTGATTGGCCGCCTGCAGCATCTGCACCACGCGGAGTGGATCGAGGTGGTCGGCTGCGAGCTTGCCGGTGTCGAGCAGCACCCGGACCTGCCGGCGCGCGCCGCCGATCAGCGTGGTGACCGACACGTTCTTGACCTCGGCAATTTGATCGTTGAGTTGGGCGGCGACCCGGCGCAATTCGTAGTGGTCGTAGCGCTGGCTCCACAACGTCAGCGCCAGCACCGGCACGTCGTCGATCCGGCGCGGCTTGATCAGCGGTTGGGAAACACCGGGCGGGATCCGGTCGAAATTGGCGAACATCTTTTGGTTCAGCCGCACGATGGCGGCTTCTTCGTTCTCGCCGACGAGAAACCGGACGATCACCATCGACACGCCGGGACTGGAAGTGGAGTAGAGGTACTCGACGCCGGGAATCTCCCACAGCAGTTTCTCCATCGGCTTGGTGACGCGTTCCTCGACTTCCTTCGCCGACATGCCGGGCGCCTGCACGAAGATGTCGATCATCGGCACGATGATCTGGGGTTCTTCTTCGCGCGGCAGCAACGCCACCGCCCCCACGCCGAGCAGCACCGCGGCGACTACGATCAGCGGCGTCAGCTTCGAATCAATGAAGAAATGGACCACGCGGCCGACAAAGCCGAATTGGTGGGCGTGATGTTGCGTTGGAGTCATTGTGATGGGATTCGACCCTCACCCTGAGCCTCTCCCTGCCGAAGGGAGAGGGGACTCTCCTCTCCCCGCAAGCGGGGAGAGGATCAAGGTAAAGCGCTGATCTGTTGTCCGTCGCTCAGTTCTCCTTCCGCCTTCACGATCACGCGGTCGCCGACCTGCACGCCGGAAAGCAGTTCGACCAGGTCGGCATAGCCGCCGCCCGGTTTCACCAGCCGCATCCGCGCCGCGCCGTCGGCGGCGACCAACACGTACGTCAGTTGCCCACGTTCGTGGATGGCCCCCCGGGGCACGAACAAACCAGTGCGTTCGCCGACGAACAATTCGGCCCGGCCGAACTGTCCCGACTTCAACGCCTGCTGGCAGCGCAGGTCGATCTTCACGACGAACGTGTGGCTCGCCGGGTCGCCCGCGGGATCGACTTCCCCAATCGTGCCGTCGCATTTCTCGCCGGTCGCGTCGATCACCACGTGCACGGGTTTTCCGGCGCCGATGACGCCCGCGAACCGCTCGGGCACCTGCGTCTCAAGACGAAAATCGCTCGGTTGCTCGACCACGAACAGCGGTTTGCCGGGCGACGCCAGGTCGCCCACGTCGCACAACTTCTGGCCGACCACTCCGTCGAACGGCGCCGTGATGTCGGCGTAACTCAGGTTCGCTTCCGCCGTCCGGTACCGGGACTGTACCGCGTCGAACTCGGCGCGCGTAGCCGCTTCTTTTTCCAGCAGGTTCTTGAACCGGTCGTAGTCGGCCTGGGCGCGCACGTACTCGGCCCGGAGGTCGCGGTCGTCCAACCGCGCGAGTTCATCGCCCGCCCGGACGAAATCGCCGGCCTTGACGGGAATCTGCTGGATCGTTGCCATCACGCGCGGCGAGACGGTCGCGGTCAGCTTCGCGCGGACGGTGCCGACGGCCTCGTAGACATCCGGGGCGCGCTGGAGTTGGATTTCCAGCGTTTGCACTTTGACCGCCGGACCTTGGGGCGCGGCCGGCTCATGCCGTCCGCAGCCGACGGGCAGGAGCGCGATGGCGGCGGCGATCAGAATGACCGGCCATGGCGGCGCGGACGCCTCTCCCACGGTGCACCGAGAACGATGATTCATTGCCTTTCCTTCCAGCCCCGGCCCAGCGCCTTGTCCAACGCGGCCCGGGCAATTTGGTAATCGGCTTCCGCGGCGGCGCGACGCTGGCGCGCGGCGGTCAGCGCGGTCTCGGCGTCGAGCAACTGGGTCAGCAGCGCGAGCCCGTTGCCGTAACGCTCCTTGGTGATCTGCAGGCTCTCCTGGGCTTGCGCGACCACCCGCTCGGTGGTGGCGAGTCGCGACTGCGCCTCGTTAAGGTTCAGTTGCGCCTCCTTCGCTTCGAGTTCCAGGCTCAGTTCCGTTTTCCGGAGCGCGTCGTGCGCCGCGGCGAGATTGGCCCGCGCTTCAGCCACCTTGCCGCGCGTCAGGAATCCGTCGAACACGTCCAACTCGACGCTGACGCCCGCGACCCAGCTGTCCTCGTACCGGCGCGCGTCGCCGCTGTCGAGATCGTAACTGGCAAACGCGTTGACCCGGGGCAGGTGCCCGCCGAACGCCGCGCGCACCTGTCGCTCGGCGGCGTCGGCGGCCTTCCGGGCGGCCAGGAGTTCGGGGCGGTGGGAAACATCGAGTTCCGCAGCGCTGCTGATCGGCTCGCTCCCACGCTCCCGCGCTTCACCCTCCACGCTGGTCTCTCCCGCCGTCACGTCTTCTTTCTCGCCGACGCCGACTACGTTGCGGAAAATGGTTTCGGAAATCGCCAGGGCGTTCTGGGCGCGGACGAGGTTTTCGCGTGCTTCGGAGAGACGCACTTCCGCGTCGAGGAAATCGCTCTTGAGGACCGTGCCCTGGGTGAACCGGTTGCTGGCGACGTTGAGGTTCGACTCCATGCTGGCCACGGCCGCTTCGGCGGCGCGCACGAACTGGCGGGCCTTGCCGACCGTGTAAAACCCCCGGGCCACCTCGAACACCAGTTCGTTGCGGACGGCGTCGAGGGAATTCTCTCCGGCTTCCGCGCCGAGACGCGCAGCCTGACGCGCGGCGAGATCGCTTCCGCCGTTGTAGAGCGGGTAGGTCGCCAGCACCTTCGTGTTCAAGTTGTCGGTCGTGTCGGGATGATTGAAATTTGCGCCGAAGTTGAACGCGCGCTGGTTGAGCGTCATCATGAACGCCTGGACGGGATTGTCGCTGGCGGCGTAGCTCTCGCTCACGCGAACCTGCGGCCAGAACGCCGCGTTGGCCTGCTGGAGCGCCGCCCGCGCCGCGTTCACGCGCTGTTGTGCCGAGGCGAGGTCGGGATTCTTCCCGAGCGCGAGCTTCTCCGCTTCGTCGAGCGTCAAGGCCCGCGCCGACGCCGGTTGCGCCGCGCTCGCTCGAGCGAGCAGTCCCGCCGGCACCGTCGGGGTCAAGAATACCGCCAGGACCGTAATGGCGACGAGGGGTTTCACTTGGCCGCCGCCGAACCGCAGCACGAACCGGCGACGCCGAGTTTCTTGAGGATATCCTCCATCAAGCACCATTTCGTGAAGCCTGACTGCAGCAGGTTCACGCCGACGAAGGCCGTGAACCAGAGCCAGTAGGGGCTGACCCAGTGGGCCAGTGCGAGACTGATCAGGATAAATGAGCCGGCAATGATGCGGATGTAACGTTCGAGGGTCATGGGACGCTCCTCCTGTGTTGCGTTAGCGAAACGAACCGGCGATGAGTCCGCCGATGAACATGCCGAAGAGTGTGCTGATCCACGGGTTGCTTGTCAACGGACATGTGCCCGTCGCGCAGCCGACCAGCTTGTAGTACCCGAATCCGAGCACGCCGCCAACAACGCCGCCGATGATGTAATTCGTGATCATAGGATTCCTCTCACTGGTTCTGAGCCGCGGACCGCGGAAAAGTTACAGATCCTGCGCGGTTTTCCAGGTGCGATACGACCCGGTGAGATTGCGGGCGCGAAACCCGTGCTGCGTCAGGATCCGCGCCGCGTAGTACGACCGCTGGCCACTGTGGCAATAAACGACGATCTCGCGGTCCCGCGGGAGTTCGTCGATCCGCGAACGAAGTTGATCCAGCGGAATGTGAATCGAGCCGGGAATGAACCCTTTCGCCCGCTCGTCGGGCCGGCGGACATCCAGCAGGACAGTTGATTTCGGGTCTAGCGATGTGATTTCTGGCCACTGCGCGACGGCGACGTCGCCCGCCAACACGTTTTGCGCGGCCATACCGGCGAGATTGACCGGGTCTTTGGCGCTGCCGTACGGCGGCGCATAGGCGAGTTCCAACTCGGCCAGGTCGTGCACCGTCAGGCCGGCCTTCAACGCGGTCGCCAGGACGTCGATCCGTTTGTCCACACCTTCGTGGCCGACGGCCTGCGCGCCGAGCAGTTTGCCGGTGTCGGGGGCGAACAGAATCTTCAGCGCGATCGGTTCGGCACCGGGGTAATAGCCGGCGTGCGAGTTGGGATGAAGATGGATCGTTTGGAATGGGATCCCGAGCCGGCGCAACGTCTTCCCGTTCGCACCGGTGCCGCCCGCAGTGAGGTTGAACAACCGCAGAATCGCCGTGCCCCACGTGCCGTCGTAGCGCGACGGGCGCCCCAAAATGTTGTCGGCGGCAGTCCGGCCTTGTCGGTTGGCCGGGCCCGCCAGCGGAATAAGCGCCCACTGACCCGTGACGCCGTCGCGCACTTCGATGGCGTCGCCCACGGCCCAAATGTCCGGGTCGCTGGTCTGAAGATGTTCGTCGACGCGGATGCCGCCGCGTTCGCCAATTTCCAGCCCGGCTTCGCGCGCGAGCTTCGTCTCCGGCTTTACCCCGAGGCCGAGAATCACAGAATCGGCCGGCAACCGCGCGCCGCTCTTCAGGACGACGACGGATGCGCGCGGTGGCCGGGAGGGCGAGCCTCCCGGCGAGCCGTCCGGTTTCAGCTCGGCAGGAGCCTCGCCCTCCCACGTTGCGGGGTCTTCGAACGCGGCGACGGGATCGTTGAGATGAAGCGCGATGCCGTTGGCGCGAATTTCCTGGTGCAGCCACGCGGCCATTTCGGGATCGAGCGGCGCCATCACCTGCGGCAGCGCCTCCACGATTGTCACGCGAAAACCGCGCCGCTGCAATTGCTCGGCCATCTCCAACCCGATGTAGCCGCCGCCGACCACGACGGCGCGGCAGCGTTGGCAATCTTTCGACCAGGCCATGATCTTCTCCACGTCGGGAATGTTTCTGACCGTGAAATGATTGGGGCGATCGATGCCCGGGATCGGCGGCTTCAACGGCAACGCGCCCGTGGACAAAACCAGCGCGTCGTACGGTTCCTCGGATTCCCGGCCGGAAGTCAGCTCGCGGACTTTCACCCGGCGCGCCGCGCGGTCGATGGCAATCACCTCGGTATTGACCCGGACGTCGAGGTTGAACCGCGCCTTGAGGCTCTGCGGCGTCTGCACCAGCAAACTGTCCTGTTCGGCAATCTCGCCGCCGACGAAATAGGGCAGGCCGCAGTTGGCGAACGAGACGTACGGTCCGCGCTCGAAGACGACGATTTCGCAGTCCTCGCACAGCCGCCGGGCCCGGGCGGCGGCGCTCGCGCCACCCGCCACACCGCCGACGATAACAATTCGTTTGGCAGACATGTTAATACAGAGCCATCGAGCCGCACGAAGTTACGGTTTTCGTGCCGTTGCCAGAAACACGGGAAAACGGCGGGACCTGCCGTTCGCATCCGGTTTTTCAATCTCGTAGACCGTCTCGAACTCCACCTGCGCGAAACCGGCCCTGCGGAACTGTTCGTGGATCCACTCCCGGCGGAATCCGTGATGTTCGACACCGCGGGCGTCCTGATGAAACGAGCCGTCCTCCTCGTCGAGATCAGCAATCGCCAGGAGTCCGTTCGGCGACAGCAGGGAAAGGAATCGTTGCAGCAACGGCCCGACTTCGCGCACGTGATGCAGGGCCATCGCGCACAAAACGACGTCGAACTCCAACCCGGCCAATGGTTCGGCGGTCAAATCGTGGCGACGCGTGGTCACGTGTCTCAGTCCGTCGCGGCGCGCCTTGGCCTCCATTCGTGCCAGCATTTCAGTGGAGGAATCGACGCCCAGCACGGACGCACAGCGACCGGCCAGCGGGAGGGAACACAATCCCGTGCCGCAACCGTAATCCATCAACCGGGGCCACTGGTTTTTGTCCAACTTGGCTTCCACCGCTCGCGCGATGGCCGCGCCCATAGCCACCCGGCGCGGTTCCTCATCCCAGTTTTTCGCTTTCTCGTCGAAGCGGCGTACGTTCGCGTCGTTTGTCTTCGTGGACATACCCGTATTCTGTCGGCAAGACGCTGCGGATACAAGCACGCAGAACTCCCATTGCGAAATGGACCGGCTTGAACGATGGTTCATCTCATTATTCCATGAATACCATGAACGATACATGGACTGGAAAAGTCGCCCTCGTCACCGGGGCATCGCGCGGGATTGGACGCGCGATTGCCGAACGGCTCAGCCGAGGCGGTGCCGCCGTGGCGGTGAACTACGCCAACAGCGCCGAGGCCGCCCGCCAACTCGTTGGCGAAATCGAAGCGGCTGGCGGGAAAGCGTTGGCCGTGCAGGCGGACGTCGGGCGTGTCTCCGACGTCGCGCGGATGTTTGACGAGACCATTGCCCATTTCGGGAAACTGGACGTTTTGGTGAACAACGCCGGGATGATGTTCCAGAAACCGGTGAGCGCCGTCACCGAGGAGGAATACGATCGCATTTTCTCGGTCAACGTGAAGGGCACGTTTTTCGCCTGCCAGCAGGCCGCGAAACGCTTGGCCGACGGCGGGCGCATCATCAATTTGTCCAGTTCGACCACGGCACGGCCGATGCCGACCTACGGCGCGTACGTGGCCACCAAAGGCGCGGTGGAACAACTGACGCGTTCGCTAGCCGGGGAATTGGCGTCCCGAGGCATCACGGTCAACGCCATTTCGCCGGGACCGACGGACACGGAACTGTTCAATGCGGGCAAGACTGAGGAGCAACGACGGCAACTGGCCAAAGCCTCGGTGTTCGGGCGGTTGGGGGAGCCGGCGGAGATTGCCGAGGTGGTGGCGTTTTTGGCGAGCGACGCGGCCAACTGGGTCACGGGCCAGAATATCCGGGTGAATGGCGGCATCGTGTAAGCCGCGCCCTGCCAACGATCAAGCATGGTTGCGCGGCCGGGGTGTACCTGGCAGCCGCCGCAAATAGTACCGTTGACCTTGATAGTGTTCTTCGGCCAGTTTCTTTTCGGCGATCAACCGGCGCACAACGCCGAAATCGGCGCCCGTCTTGGCGAGCAGCGCGGCGACCGCGTCCGCCCGCAGCGGATGCACCGCCGCGATGCTCAATAGATCACCTGCCGCGTCGCCGGTCGACGTAAACACGTTCCCTTCGTCGCCGACGAGCAGTTCGACGCGCGGGAGCCGGGCTCGGAAAACCTGGTAAGCCGCATTGATGGTCTCCTCGCTGGGCGGCTCGACCCACGGCTCGGCTGGTGGCCGGGTGGGCACGGCGACATAGGCGGTGGCTGGCCGCAGTTCGCCAACAAATGCGGCGACGGATTCGAGGTCCTGGACGGTGTCGTTGCACATGTGGACGAGCATTGTCTCCGTGGTCAGCGTTCCTTTGAACGTGCCGGCAAACTGGCGCATGCCGTCCAACACCGCCGGCAACTGCAAGGCCGCGTGCGGACGGTTGATGTTGTGCCACATTCGCTCCCGCACGGAATCCACCTTGAGCGAAACCCAGTCGGGCCTGACCAGTTCGGTGCGAACGTCAGGCTGATAAAGCAGTGCGCCGTTGGTGATGACGGCGATCTTCGGGCCCAGTGGACGCAGCCGGTCGATCAACTCTCCCAGATGCCGGTCGAGGGTTGGCTCGCCGTCGGGTACGAAAGTCAGATAGTCGATCGTTTCTCCCGCAGCGCGGAGTTGGGTGACGCGTTCCTTCACTTCGCGCTCGATCTGGTCCGGTGGGTAGAACGTACACCGCCCGATCTCCTGGCGGGTCGTCGCGCCGACCTGGCAATAAACGCAGGCGTAGCAACAGACCTTGGGCGGGATGTGGTTGATCCCCAGACTGCGCCCGAGTCGCCGCGACGGGACTGGTCCAAAAACAATCATGTGTAGATTGGCTCCTTGGCCTCTGGTCGCGGCAGCGGCACGAACTTGCCGGTGCCGACGGCCTTGACGCGGTTCTCCTGGAGCAATTCGGCTCGCAACCGATGTAGCCGGGATGAGCCGTGGACCAACCAGGCCTGCACGCGGGCCGGACGGCCAGTGGCCACAGCCTCCCGGTAGCGCACGCACAGCTCAGCCGTCACCGCGGCCTCGCCGTGAGCAAACAAACAGTGAGTCATGGCGGCGTCCAGCAGCATCGCAATCGCTCCCCCGTGCAACCGCTTCGGATATCCCTCCCACCTTGGAGCGCAGTCAACTGCAGCACTGACACTACCATCCGCCCTCCGCGTAAACTTCAGTTGCCAACCATGCTCGTGACTCGGGCTGCACGCCACACATCGCGGATGGTTGGAAAGACGGTCGATCGCGCCGGATCGGTTAGTAGCTGTTTCGTTCATGAATGGTTCCCTCGTCCAATCGCGGGCCGTGGTCCAGAATGAGAACTCCGTGGAGATGATCCGTTTCGTGCTGAATCACCCTGGCGCACAGGCCGTCGACTTCCCGGGTGAAGCGTTTGCCGTCTGGATCGAAGCCCGCGATGGAGACGCGAGCTGGCCGACGGACGTTCACCCGCGTGCCGGGCAGGCTCAGGCAGCCTTCAATCATCGCCTCCGTTTCCGCACCCGGCTGCAATACCGGGTTGATCAGGGCTAGGTGCCGACCGTCAATCTCACCGATGAAGAGTTGCTGGGTGAGGCCGACCTGCGGGCCGGCCAGTCCGATCCCGCCGTTGGCCAGCATCAGGGATCGCATCTCGGCCAACAGGTCGCGCAGGGTGCTGTCGAACCATTCCACGGGGGTGCAGGGTTGGCGCAGTACGGAATCCGGATAGAGACGCAGACTCAGCTTGCGCAGGGCTTGCCGGCGCGCCTGTGTCTCGATCCGGTCGTCGCCTTTAATCGTCACGGTCAGCTTCCAGTCTCCGCAATTCCTGTTTCAACCAACCCAGTTTCACTCGTTCGTGAGGACCCGTTTCCGGGAGGTACGGTTTGATGTCCAACAGCGGCGAGCCCTCCACCATGTCAACGTGCGAAACCTCCAGGCCGTCATGGCGGACATTCACCAGGCGCACCACGGTAATCCCGATCGGATTGGGACGGCGGGGCGAACGCGTTGCAAAGACGCCACGCCGGCGCCGGCCCAGAAAAGGCCGACATACCAGATCGCATCCCTTCGACAGGTGCAGGCAGTACACCAGCAGCACATGGGAGAACCCGCGCAGATCCCGCAGTCCAGCCCGGTAGGGAGCGAACACTTTCACCGTGGCCCTGGCCGCTGGAAAACTCCGGGGCCGGCGCGGCGCATCTTCAGGCCGGCGATACGGTGAATGAATGACTCCAATCGGTTTAAAGCAAAAATTCTTTCTCATGATGTGTCTTCGCGGCGATCAGGTTCAGTGACAGAGATTCGGTTCGCTCGCGGACAAAGTCCCTTCCAACAACGCGCGAACTGCCTCGTCAATGTTCATCAGCTCTGTGAACACGGGGCGGATACCGGCCGCTTGCAGTCGGCGGTACATCCCGCCGCCCATTCGGCAGACCAATACCACCGCACAGTCGGCGATCAGTTCGACCAATTCCCCGCAGTGGTGGCCGGCTTGTTCGACGCCATGGTCGTGCGCCTGTTCGTGGCCTTGGCCGTCACAACCGTTCTGACGACGGCGCGTCTCGCGGTCAATGACCTTGCCATTCTCGACGGTCAGGATCACAAAGCCGCAAGCGCGGCCAAAATGTGGACTGATTGTTTTCTCGTCATCGGTAACGGCAGCAATCTTCATGGACTTTGATTCTCCGGAATGTTGAGTTTTTTGCAGGACGCAGGGAAGCGTCGCGGGCAGAAGCACGGGGCCGCCCTCCAGCCGCAACGCTTTGCCGTTGATGAGCGCGTCGGCCACTTTTCGCCGGGCCCGTTCCACGATGCGGCCAAACGTGGCGCGGGAAACTCCCATTTGCTCCGCGGCTGTTTCATGATGCAGCGCCGTCAGATCGGCCAGACGGAGAGCCTCGAGTTCATCAAGTGCGAGCGCGATCTCCTCAAGCGTCCGCAAGGGGATACCGGCTGGCTTAAAATACGTAGCGCTAGGCAGTTGGCGGATACGTCGTGGACAATGAGCTCTTGGCATCGGCGTCCTGATCCTTGGCTAGATATGAGCGTATACTCATTATTCTAGGATGTCAACGGCTGATTTTTGTAGCGTTGTCTGGCTGAGCCTGCGACCGGAACGGTAGGCGAACCACGATTCGTATGCCAACCCGCCTTTGGATGCGGTCATCGCACGACAGCCGACGATGAAAAGAGTGTTAGTTTCGGTGGGTTTCTTTCCACCGTTTGCGCAGCAGGTCGTGGAGATGTTCGCGAAATTGCACAGGCAGGTCGTAAGGTTTGCCATCCTTGTAGAGCGTGACGGTCTTGCGGATGTTGTCGACGACGATCTGGCAGGGATTGCAGCCCGCGAGATGTTTCTCGAACTCCTCGCAAATGGCCGGGTCGGCCGTGCCGTCCACGTACTCATTCAGCAGCGCCAGTAGCTCTTCGCATTTCATGTTTCACTGGGTACTGAGCCGCGGCGAGGAAAAAAGTTACAGACACATTGGAAGTCAAGAGGTTGAAAGGTTGAAATGTTAAAGGGTTCAGAAGTTTCCCGGGTTGGCGGCTCGGGCAGGCGCCTCGCCTGCTGCCGTTGTTGGTTGATCGCTGGCGAGATTCTGTGTTCAAGGTGCCATTCTGGCACCTTGAAACGTGGCTACAACCTCGCCTGTTCGGCGCAGGTCTCCGCTGTCCGCGTTGGCCGGGAGACCTTCGGTCAGAATCTGTGCGGGGTCGGAGACCCTCGCACGACAGAGCGGAGTCTCCGGCGGAAAGAAACGTCTTGCCCTGATTCCGGGCCGTGTTATAGTTGCATAGAACACTGGAGGAAGACGGTGCGATGAAAGGAACGTTCGGAGATTTTCTGAAAGAGAAGCGATTGGCTCTCGACGTCAGCCTGCGCGAGTTCGCCAAGCAGGTTGCGATGCAGCCATCGAACTACTGCAACGTCGAAGCGGGCGTGTTGCCACCGCCGCCGGCGGACGGGCTGGAGCGGATCGCCAAGACGCTGGGGTTGAAGCAGGGAACGGCGGACTGCGCAGCGTTTTATGACTTGGCGGCCAAAGGGAGGGACGAGGTGCCGGCGGATGTGGAACGGATCGTGAAGAGTAGCGAGTTGATTCCAGCGATGCTGCGGACGGTGGAGAACGAAAAGGTGACCGAGGAACAATTGCGGGGCATCATCGAGGACCTGCGCAGTGGGCGCTACAAGAAGACCGGCGCCGACCGTTAAAGATTTTCGCCTCTTTGAACTGGAGCGCATTGCGGCTGCGGCACTGGCGGGTGCACCGCAATGCCTCAAAGGGCTGCGGGTGGACATCGAGCGTCTGATTCTGGAAAAACATCAACTACGGATTGAAGCCTTCCACGACTTGAAGCGGCGGTGGGACACGTATGCCTTCATTGATACAACAGCCAAGGTTGTCTTCGTGGACGCCGAGTTAATGGATTCCGACCGACTCGAGAAGAAGTACCGGTTCACGCTGGCGGAGGAACTCGCGCATTTCTTGATTCATCAGCCGGTATTCAGCCATTGCCGGACGGTTGAAGATCGGCTGGCCTTGGAAAAGCAATTCGACGACCTGACCCGTGACCGCTTGGAGAGCAACGCCCGGGCGCTGGCATCTGCGCTGTTGATACCCAAGGCAACCATTGAGCTGCGGGTGGAGGAACTGGCGAGGAAGCTTGTGGACGAGCAACGGCATATCCTGGTGGAAGAACTCATCGCCGTCATCGGGCGCGATTACGATGTGAACTTCAACGCCGCGAAACACCGGTTGCGCAATCTCGGCTATCGCCGCCGCTTGGACTTGGACCTCCAGTAGCCATGCTCATTCCTTGTTGTCGTTGGCTGATAACTGATCACCGATCACTGGTGACGGCCCGCTTTCTCTCGTTGTTACTAGCCGAACGCCGACGGCTGATAGCTGAGAGCCTTTGTTCATCTTGAATTGCGCCATTTCTCCAGTCATACTCACGGTACGTGAGGCTTGCCCCTTGGTGGGGGATCCAAAGGATTCGCCGCGACGCCCTTACCTAGACGGCCTCTGCGACAATGTGGCGCGATATGCCTGTGAAGAAATCTAGCGACAGATGGCAGCGTGCTGACGAGGAGGTACGGAAGAACCTACCCGCGGGTGTGAAGCACGTTTGCACGTTGCGGGGACCTACGACCATCGTGCGCATCGCGTGGTCGCCGGACGGGCAGATGTTGGCATCGCTGTCTAGCGATGGCAGTATTCATGTTTGGGATACGGCTTCTCGTCACGAGGTACGTGCATCAATAAATCATCCCAAGGGTTTCTCGGCATTTGCATGGTCTCCGGACTCGAAAACCATTGCTTTGTCGGCGCGAGATGAGCGGATACAGTTTTGGAGTATCACCTCTGGAGAATTGGCAGACGGGCCACTGCAATCGCCAGAACCGGTTCTCTGCGTGGCTTGGGACCCGTCCGGCAGGCAGCTCGCTTGCTCAAGCTGCGGCGAGAATGAACCAAGGCACACAGCCGGAGGCCTATGGATTCTTGATATTCTGAGTCAAAGATTCGACAAGCTTCCTTTCGCAATGACCGGCGTGGAAATCAAATGGTCGCCAGACGGAAGGCGCATCGCAAATGGAGGCTACTGGGGAGACGGCGTTCTGGACTTAGTAGATGTGACGAAAAGTGGATCATCCACAGGTCAGATCAATGCAAGGTACGGTGGTTGGAGCAATTGCTTTGATTTAGACTGGGCTTCGGATGGATCGATAATTGTCTCTGGCTCTCAGGATGGAACGGTAAAGGTTTGGGACCCGAGTTCTGGCAAACTCATGCGCAGCCTCGAAGGACACACTTCCCAACTTGTGTCTAGCGTCAGTTTGTCGTCCCGGTGTCAATTGCTCGCATCGGTTGCTGTCGACGAAACGTTACGAATCTGGCGATGCGACAAATGGGAACAGTCAGCTGTTATTCCATGGCTCGTAGGGGAAGGTTGCTCTCTGAAGCAAATGATCGATTTCAGCCCAACGTCGTCGACGCTAGCGGTAGCTGAGAAAAGAGAAATTCATATTTTGGAATTGGATCTTGCGGGCTTGCTTGGTGAAGGAGGGGTGCCCAGTGCCCACTACGTCAACGCCAAGGTTGTGTTAGTGGGTGACACGGGCGTGGGCAAAACCGGTCTGAGCCTAGAAGCCATCTCATAAATGGCGCAAGAGGATAATCACGGCGCCGAGTTGGACCAGAGCTTGGAAGTTCTCCGCGTGATATTCATAGCGCACCACCAAACGTCGAAAGTTGAACAGCCAAGCGAAGA